>Ga0209727_1000154_pt1 | contig 84605 bp, 69 predicted proteins | sample RifGroC1_FD_183995 | JGI IMG/M metagenome (GOLD analysis project Ga0209727, IMG submission 183995) | Groundwater microbial communities from Rifle, Colorado, USA - Groundwater C1 (SPAdes) (version 2) | ecosystem: Environmental > Aquatic > Deep subsurface > Groundwater | place: Rifle, Colorado... | reverse complement strand
GGAAATATCCGCGGTCTTCGTCGCTGTCGAATTCGGGTGACGGCGAGCCGTTCGACTTCATCGCCTTGAGGATCTTGGGGATCCCTGTCGAGCGTCCTTCCGTGAGATCGAGCTCCTTCAGGATTTCTCCGATGCGCCGATTGCGGTATCGACGGCTCACCGCCCTGCCGGCTCGCAGATCCTCCATGCGGATGGAGCGGTCCGGCCCCGGAAAGCTCAACACCACCAAATCGTCCGAGGTGACGCGCACCTCGACAGGCTCCCGTATCTCGTACGAGCGATGGTAGACGGCGTTTACCACCGCCTCCTCGACTGCCGCCCGCGGAAAGTTCAAGAAGCGCTCGGCCTCTGGTCGATCCGGGTGCTTGATGACCGTCTCTTTCAGGTAGTTGCGGTCGATGTACTCGATGGCGTCGCGCGTAATGCGAGCGAGCGGTCCTTGAAAAATCTTTTCCTCGAAGCGGTCGCCGCCCGCTCCTTCGGGAAACCAGACCACGTCGATCTGAGTCGCCGGAAAAAATCGCTCGGGCGAATCGTTGAAGAACAACAGGCCGACGTTCTTGGGAAAGAGAGCCTCCTTGGAACCGCCGACGATGTTCATCCTGCGCCCAAGCGCCTCGGTAGTAAGCTTTATCGCGGTATCAGCCAGCCCGCTGCCGACCTCGTGCAGGAATTCCTGTATCAAGCGGGGCGAAAGATCATCAAGCGAGGCGGATTGATTGAAACGATCGTCGAAGGGAACCGTGGCAGCCAACCCGAGCAACTCGCGTTCATCCGGCCCCTTTGCGCGTATCGTGCTCGAACCTTTGCGAATAAAGTAACCCCACTCCATCGCGTCCTTGGCAAGGCTGACTTTAGCCTTGTACGGCCGCGTCTCGCCGCCCGGCGCCCACAGCACCAGTATGGTGCGCCCCTTGATAAGGTACGAGGCGGCGATCGGATGGTACTGCGGCTGCATGGCGCCGTACCCGAGATTCAAGAGCTCTTTCTGGACGGTATCGATGCTACCCGGATCGATACCCTTGGGAGGCAGTACGGGCAGGCCGCCCTTCTCCTCGACGCCAATAACCAGGTAGCCGCCGCCGAGATTGTGGAAGTCGTTGGCAAAGGCGCAGAGCGTGTGCAGAATCCCTTCGGGGTTCCAGCCCGCCTTGTACTCGACACGCTCGCCTTCGATGCTGCGCTGGTGCAGAAGGGCGTCGATGTTGATGGGGAGGATGGGATTCATCGTGAAGCGCCATCGTTTCCGGCGGCCGCGGCATCCATGCCATAACTCAACAGGACATATCGCGGACGCCCTTCGCCAACGCGTCGGCTATGAACTCTGATCGTCCCGCGCTTTTCGATTACATGATTGATTGCCGCCGGCTCGGCGATGTCGTTGCCAACCTTGCCGCTGATGATCTCTCCATTATCAGCCAACTTGAACTCGAATGTCCGACGGTGCGGCAGTATCCCCAGGAAGACTCCTGAAAACTCCTCGTCTGCCTCATGAATGTTATCCTGCTCAAGGCGGACCATGCTTCGACGCACTTGCTCGACATCCGCAAAGCGGAAAACGTCGTCCTTGAACTCCAGCGTACAGACTGCCTCGTTACTGAACATGGTGTCCAGGAATTCGCGGATGGCTTCGATGGCGCGCGGATCGATGTCAGCGAGCGCTTCCGTGAGCTCGTCGTCTGTCCCAAGCGTCGCCTTCATGATTGCTTTGGCTTGGTCGATCGCGGGCTCAAGAGGGGAGTCCTCGGGGAAAAGGGTTTGGTTATCGTTCGGTGCTTCTTCGAACTGGAAACCAAAGGAGCCAGGAACAGTCCCCGTGATAAGCATGCGGTAGTCATCTCGTCCTGGCAGGACTCCCCGTGTTCCCAAAGGACCGCCCTGGCTGGCACCAAGCGCCGCGACAGCTTCGGAAAACGCTTGGACGATGGATGCGCCGAACTCGGCGAAGATGCCATAGCTTCCCACAATCGGCTTGCCGCGAAACGTGAGGCGAGCGTATAACGGTTCGCGTATCGAAGCAACTTGGGCTGCAAGTGCCTCCTCAACTTCCCTCATTCTTGACTCAAAACCAAGTCTCTCTATCTCGCGTCCTGGCGGTAGTTCTGCCAAGAGTATTTTGAGCGCGCCAAGCTCGGCTTGAAGCTGGCGATATTCCTGTAGGGTCATAGCTGGCCTCCCTGGGTCTGGGGGCTGATTACATTGGCCCGCGCGGCTTGATCATGGTTGGGGGAGAGATCTATCCGAAGATATCCCTTCCAGTCTCCACTCCGGCGATGGGACCACATGCTGTACCAGTAGGCGGCGCTTGAAACGAGCGGCTCTGGAGTGCCGCCGTCCAATTGCACGAAGTAGGCGTCGACATGAAATCGAACCTTTGTTTCCTGTGGCATGAATAACGGTCCGTTCTGAAGAAGAAGGCTCGCCTGTGTCTGCCCCACTGGCATGTGATAGAAGGTCACGACATCGATATCCCTCGGAGCGCGCTTCTCCGTCGCCTCGACATTCTCCAGGAAACTGCCATCAAGCCACTGGAATCCTTCAACAAGTCTGATCTCGTGCAGAGCCTCACGGAAATCAAGTAAGCCGGTAAGGATGGCCTGTCGTTCTGGCGACGTGTTGAAGTGGAGAATCAGGTCGGTGAGCGACACCTCGTAAGGCGATCGGTCGACTGAGGTCGGGGACGCAGGGTTTATAGGTGGCAGGACGCCGGATGTAGTCCAATTTGGGATTGATGTCATGCCATCACCTTCTTTAGTTCGTCGACTGGTACGCGGACGCGACCGGTAAGGAGGTCGTGCATGAGGCCGGCTTTCATATGGCGCAGCTTCCTAAGGTCGTCCTCCAGAGCGAATACCTTCTTATCGGCCGCAAGCAAAGTTATCGAAATCTTGAGTTGCTCATCGAACTCGCATGGAACGTTAATCTGATATCGCTTGAAATAGCGAAGACCAATGGTCGGAATTGTACTCCCTGTTGCTATGTTCTCAAACTCCCATTTGCGATACTGGAGCCAATAATAAAGGTAGTGGTTGTCTAGGCTTGTACTGCAACGCCAACACATGAAATGCTGACTTACTGCCATTTCGCAAGTGGTAATAGCACTCTTCCCGACTCCCGCATCTCTGGACAATACAACAACACCGGACGGATGCATTACGGCTGAAGAGTTATCAATCCCGAGCTTACTAATTTCATGATCGGTCTCGGCGATATAGACTCGGTCGAGTCGCCACGAATCAGCTAAGGACACCCATTTAATCCCACCGTTCCAGTAATCTGGGTAGTTCTTGTTTGGGGTATGGCCGCTGCCTCGCTGAGCTATGTCATCTAATCGTTTGGTCTGCCACTCCTTCGGAATCCACCCAAGTGGCGACTCCTTATAGAGCTTCGGGGCCTCCTCGCGCGAAGGTCGGAGCTTCCCATCCGGCGTGACGCCGCGGGTGAAGAGGTCGTTCATCAAGCCGGCCTTGATCGCTTGTGTTTTGGCGATCAGGGCTTCGGTTTGGTCGATGGCTTCGTCGATGGTCGTGAGAATCTCGGCGATGCGATTCTGGAATGCATGCTGCTTGGGAAAACGAATTGGGATTCGCTTGAGAGCCTTCATGTCCAACATAAGGACTGTCGTGCCCCGCGCGATGCGAAGCATCTGATACCGATATTCCGGAATGCAGAGCAGGTAGTAGAGGAACTTCGGTTGAACCTCACCTATGAGACGAAGCCGAGTCACATGGTGAGAAAAAAGCGTAGGCTGCTCGCACATGATCTCTGGTAGAAGAGCGGGCACGCCAACGATGTCGCCAGCCGTCACGTCCGTGTTGGCTAGAAGCACGTCGTTTGATTCGATAAGGTCAGAAGGAGAGAATGTGCCCGAATAAGTTTTAGTTCCGTCGCGGTTTAATCCGCCGCCCTTCAGAAACGACTTCATGTTGATATAGGCAATGCCGCTGTCTTCGGACACGAGTTGAGCAGAGTCATACGTGATGCCCCGCCGCATTTGGGACAGCTCGCCGAGCGTGGCCTGTTCCCATTCCATGGCCAGTGAGTCATTCATACCCCAGCTCCTCCAGAAAGCCCTTGAGCTTCTGGGCGGCCGCATTCCGGAGCTTCTCGATATCCTCGGCGGTGACTGCGTACATTACCTGCGCCGACCCGCTCATTCCCCCGCCTCTTCTTCCCACTCGATCAGTTTTCGCCGAAGCTCTTCCTTCGAGGGCAGGTAGAGCAGATACTGCGAGGCGTAGACCTTGCTGTTCTCTGGCAGGGTGATCTCGACCAATGCGTCCTTTTTCTTGCGGCACAGGATGATCCCGACGGTGGGATGTTCGCCTTCGAGTTTCACATATCGATCATAGTAGTTGACGTACATCTGCATCTGCCCGAGGTCCTGATGGGTAAGCTCGCCGATCTTAAGATCGATCAGGACATAGCAGCGCAGCAAACGATTGTAGAAGACAAGGTCGACGAAAAAATGCTCTTCATCAAAGGTGAAGCGCTTCTGTCGCGCCTCGAAGAGGAAGCCCTTGCCGAGCTCCAGGAGAAAATGCTCGAGCTTGTCGATGATGGCCGTCTCCAGCTCCCGCTCGGAGTAACGGGTCTCCTCGCTCATTCCGAGGAATTCCAGGACATAGGGGTTCTTCAACAGCTGATCGGGCCTTTCGACTATCTGGCCCTCCTTGGCGAGGGCGCGGATCGATTCCTTGTCCCGACTCAGTGCCAGCCGCTCGTAGAGACCGCTATCGAACTGCCGGCGCAGCTCGCGTAGCGACCAGGCTTCGGAAGTCGCCTCGATTTCGTAAAAGGAGCGCTCGCCGGGGTCATTGACCCCCATCAAGAAGAGGTAGTGGGACCAACTCAGGGTCCACCATCCAGATTTGACAGGCGCTGTCTGCCAAATCTCCGTGTTGGCTAATTGCCCGGACGCTGTCTGGGGAATCCCGGCACGGTCCCGGAACAATAGATAGAAACGACGCATGTACTCGAGATTGCTCTTGGAGAAGCCCCGACCGAATTCTGCCGTCAAGGCCGTGGATAGCCCCTTTAGCATGGCCTTGCCGTACTCCGCTCGCTCCTCCCCGCCTTGCTCGTGCTCGACGATAAGCCGGCCGATCTCGAAGTTGGTCTGCACCTGGAGAGTGTCGATGGTGCGCGACGCAACCTGCCGCGCGGATGCGATTAGGACACGAATTTGAGGCAGCAGCTCTTTGATCAGGGTTGACAGGTCATGCATACCCCAGCTCCTCCAAAAAGCCCTTGAGCTTCTTGGTAGCCGCATCCCGGCGTTTCTCTATATCCTCTGCCGTGACCGCGTACTTCGAGTACAGGTTCTCAAGCGCCGCGAGGCACGCTCGCTGGTCGGCTCGCAGGTAGGATTCATAGGTCCGCACGAGGAGCTTGTGCAGACGTTCGATGATGACCTTGCGGGCCTCGTCGCGGTCTATCTTCTCTCGCGCCGCGGCGACGAGTTCCTCCTGCTTCTTCTCGACAGCACGCAAGTCGGCTTTTAGCTGTTTCGCCTCGTCCTCGAGCGCCTTGTGCCGGGCAAGCTGGGTCTCGACAGCGGATGCATCCTTCTCGAGCGCGCGCCAGTCGCCAAGTCCAGGATCGCGTTTGGCGAGCTTCATCTCGCCGCTGATCTCTTTGAGCCTGGCCTTCAGCTCCTTGACCTCGGCACCCGGGAGGACCCCGGTATCTTCGCTGTCTTCGTAGTCCTCTTCATCGGCCGCAGCGAACAGAGCGGAAAGCTCGGCCAGGCGCGTGCGCTTGCTATCGATGTCGGCGAGGATATCGGGGAACTGGCTCTCCAGGATGTCGACGTCGGGGATAAGCTCGGCCCCCCATCCGCTGGCTGCGATGGACTTGAGGTCTGCCTTGAGCTCGTCTATATAGCGAGCGAAGGCGCCCCGAATCTTATGGCCGTCGAGTAGGGTGTTGCCTGAGAAGGTCTGGTCGATCGAGGCAAGCAGATTGCGCCGTAACTCGTAAACGTTGCCCTTCTTGCCCTTGGCGGGCGCGAGCGCTGCGATGCCGGGCAGGTGCGTCTCCCACCAAGCCCCGAGCGTCGTAAGGAAGGCTTCATGCGCGGCCGCGACGCTCCTGTCGCTTTTGAGGATGTCGTTGAGGGCGCGACGGTCAGTCGCCTCCGGAGTGAAATCGACATACTCCTTGTTCCCCGGACGCGCTTTGAAACAGCGCTTACGTAGTTCGGGGTAGTTTGTCCAGAAACGCTTGAGGGCGTCGACCTCCGACCTGGGGACTCCTCCGTGGAGGTGGGCCCTAACGTCGTGCGGCTCCGGCGGCGGGGCGTTGTCGACATAGCGCCTGATATTGCAGTTGAACTCCTCCGCCTCTATCTCGCTGACCGGCACCCGGCGCGCATAGCCGGGTATCTCCTCCTCGGCCCCGCTCGTCAGCGCGCGGTATGCGTGGACGATACGTGAGGTATCTTCGGGACGCAGGAAGTTCTGAGCCTTGTCCTCACCGTAGTCGCGATCGGCATTGATGAAGACCACGTGCTTCCGAGCCGGCGCTTCCTTCTTGTTCATCACGAGGAGGCAGGCCGGGATACCCGTGCCGTAGAAGAGGCCGGCCGGCAAGCCTATGACCGCCTCGAGCCAACCGTGCTCTATGAAGTGGCGGCGCGCCTCGCGTTCCTCCCCGCCGCGGAAAAGGACGCCGTGGGGCATGACGGTGGCCATCTTCCCGTCCGCCTTCAGCACTGCCAGCATGTGCTGGACGAACATCAGGTCGGCCTTCTTGCCTTTCTCCGGAAGCCAGACGGCGAAGCGTCCCGGATATTCGATGTCCTTCTTCAAATAATTCTGACTGAAGGGAGGATTGGCGAGGACGCGATCGTAACGCTTTAGCTCGCCGTTTTCGTCCTTGTGCTGCGGCCTGCGTATCGTGTCTTCCTGCCTGATATCAGCGTGCGATATCCCATGGAGGAGCATGTTCATCTTGCAGATCGACCAGGTGGTCCCGATGCTGTCCTGGCCATAGAGTGAGAGGTCCCGCGGATCGCCGCCGCACTCGGCTATGTAGTCGCGGCTCTGGATGAGCATTCCGCCCGAGCCTGCTGTCGGATCGTAGATGCTCATGCGGGCGTGAGGTTCGACTATCTCCACCATGGTCCGCACTACCTCGGCAGGAGTGTAGAATTCGCCGGCTTTCTTTCCGGCGGAGTCGGCGAAGTACTTGATCAGGTACTCATAGGCGGCTCCCAGGAGGTCGGGGAACTCGAAGTTCTCGTCGCGCAGCGGGATCTTCTCGAAGTTCTGGACGAAGTTGGCCAGGGAATCGTCGTCAAGTGTGCGCTGACCTATCTTGCGGTTGAAGTTGATGTGCTTGAGCACGTCCTGGAGCGCATCGACGTTGGCGTCTTCGAGGGATTCGAGGGCCTTGTTGAGGGATGAGCCAACGTTGGTCTTGAGGTGGCGTATCCTGTCCCAGCGCGCCTCCTCCGGGACGAAGAAGGTATACTTGTCTGGATTTTCGAGCTGCATGGCGACGGTACCGGCCGCCATGCCCTTCGCCGTAAGGTTCTTGGCGAGCTGCTCGCGCTCCTGGTCGAAGAGGTCGGAAAGCCTTTTAAGGAAAAGCATACCAAATATGAATTCCTTGTACTCCGAGGCGTCCATATTGCCGCGCAGGTCGTCGCACGCGCGGAAGAGCAGGCTCGATAGCTGGCCGAGCGTCAGCTTGGCGTTCATCGGGGGGACTCCTTCTCATTGTCGTCGCTCGAGCCGCCGGCGTGTACCCACTCGTCGATCTCGGTGAGTTTGAACTTCCACAGCCTGCCGACGCGATGGGCAGGCAGGCTCTTGTGTTCTATCCAGCGGTAGATAGAGTCCTTGGCTACTCCAAGGTGACTCGCGACATCATCCACAGAAACCCAAGGTTCCGTCATTATTATTCCTTATCTGCGCCATTCTAAACCTAGTAGCCAAGAGTCGGCAAGAACAATCATAAGGCAATGAAAGTCGGTTAAAGCAGATTAAAGTCACCACGATGGCTGGTTACCCTATACAGACGCTATACGAAGTAATCGGACGGTTGGCGATCATTGCACCTTGAGTCGCTCACGGGATACCGTCATGAAAAAGTCCGCATTCCACATATCGAGAACACGAGTATCTTTGATATACGGCGCCGCGTCCGCCTTGGCCTGTAAAAAATCAAGCGCGGTGAAGCGCTCTTCAAGCAGACGGAGGATTCCGTCCCGGGAGAGCGGTTCCGAGTCGGTACGGTGACCCGACTGGCGCATGCGGGCTTCAAAATGGATACGGTTTACGGGGATGTCGTTCGATAGGTACCATAGGTAGTCAAAAAAATCCCGGCCTTTTACGCGCTGCTTCCAGCCCCGGCACAGGAGCGCGTGCAGCTTTCCGGCGAACAGCGAGGGCTTGTCGTAGAGGCGAACCGAAAAGGGAACGGGATTGAGCCGGTATTTCACCTCATATCCCGCGCCGGCGGGGGGATCAGTATCGATTTCGATCTTTACCTTGAGTTGTTCGTTTTCGGGAACGCCGGAAACGGGAGGCGAAATCGAAGCGATCTTTACGATGTGTATAAGCGTACCTCCCTTGATGAAGGCCGCTTGGACGGCGGTATCGCCGGATTTGGCTTTCCGCTCGACACTCATGTCGAAGCCCCAGGAACCGAGTTCGTCGCGGACAGGACCCAGATATTCTCCAAGGTCGAAATCCGCGTAGCTTTCGGAAAGACTGAAATCAAGGTCTTCGGGAAAGAGAAACCAGGGTCAGTTCCTGCACGATTTCCCGGAGAGCGTCGCGCCGTTCTTCGTTGTCGCGGCATTGGTACCGGTCGAGCAATTTCCGTACGGGAGAAAGATCTTTCATTTCCCATCTTCCTTTCGGAACCAGGCCGCGAGCGCAAGGAGGGATTTCCTGCGATACATCGGCGCGATCCAGTCGATGAACTCATGGTCGAGCGCGCGGAGGGATTCTTTTTCCATTCGCATGTCATCTAGAAGAAAAGGTTCCATTTCGTCGACAGCGGTGATCTTTGGCGCTTTATAAACGGTGTCGCAAAGCGCCTTTTCGGCTGACGCGATCAGATACGATGCTCCGTCCTCTTCTTCCAGATGGAGCCCGTGCGGATAGACGGAAACGGGCAAGTAAAGATAGCGATACTCTCCCAACGGGGTGCGGAATAGCTTGTCACGGTTTTTGTTGAAGCTCGCGGAGGTGACGACTTGGACCCGCTCGGGGATCAGCCCATAGACGGCGAGGGCGTACTGGAATGAGATATAGGAAGAACCGTAAATGACCGGCGCTAGGGTACGGCGCGACTGGGGAGCATCATCCACAAAGAGTCCCCGCCGAACCTTAACGAGCGTACCCGCCTTGAGCATCCGGGTCAGCCGCGCCTTCGGCGAGGCATAGTTCTTGAGGTCGTCAATTACCGCCAAATGGGCTTTGATCACTATTACCGCCAGTAAGTATCATTACATTGTACTTTCTAGTGCAAAATAAGGAAAAGCAGAAACTTGAGCCCGATAGAGTGAAAGCATTCATCGCTTTGCGCGTCGGATACGCGGTGGGTTCAGTCATCCCGCCATTATCCTACACGATCGGATATCCTCCAGGGCGGGACGAATTCTAATCCAGCGGGGAGCCTGGCCGGGGCTTCCGTTCCGCAGAGGATGAGGCGTTCGCTCTTGAAGAGATCGCGGAATCTCAAGAGACTGGACGCGTCCGGTCGCATTGGGTGGATCGGCGCGAAGGGAAAACTGATGAATGGGGGAAGAAAACGATCCGGCATTGGACCCCTTTAGCCGAGGGATCGATAACTCTGTACTTTGGAGGCGCCTGCCTTTTTCGCGACCGTATTGACTCCGGGCGCGCCGAACCCGTGCTCCTCCACAAGGCGGGTGACCTCCTCAACGTAAATCGGTTACGGAAATTTTCTTGAATGGTTTATTATGGCTGTCATGGCCTACCATATCGATTTCCAGAGTCTCGGTTTCGATTACCTGAAAATGCGCTTGACCGGGGAAGATCTTATCCCTAGTCAGGTTCCGCTCAGGGATGGTTTGAATGACAATGCGGCCGCGCTTATGAAGGCGGGGATCGAAAATCTTGAGAGCTTGTCGGTAATTTTGGAATCCAAGAAAAAGCTTGCGGAGCTGGCTGAGAAAAGCGGCGTGGATGCCGGCTACCTGAATATTTTGGGACGGGCTCTGAGGGGGTATCGGCCGAAACCGCATGCCTTGGCGGATTATCCGTTGATCGATGAGGATTTGGTCGGCAAGCTCGCCGGAACGGGGATCCGCACGAGCGCGGATTTGTACGACGCGGCAGCCGCGCGGGGGAAACGATCCGAATTGGCCGGACTTCTCGGCGCGGACGAGTCCCGGTTGGCCGAATTGGTTCGGCTTTCGGATTTGTCGCGAATCCAGTGGGTAAGTCCCATTTTTGCCCGCCTGCTCCATGATGCCGGCTATCGGACCATCAAGGCCGTGTCTTCGGCGAAGGCGACGGACTTGTGCCGCGATGTCGCAGCCTGTAACGGACGGCTGGGCCTTTTCAAAGGAAAGATAGGGGAACGGGATATGGGGCGGCTGGTTTTTCTTGCGGCGATGCTGGATTCCGAAGTCGAAGAGTAGGGCTGTGTCGTAGCGACGATTCCCGAAACTCATCCACCCCGGATTCAGGACGTGGGGGTGACGGAAGCCACCGGAGCGCGCGGCGTCCGGACGTTCCCGTCAGCCGGGCGGGCAACGGCGCCGCGCGCGAGGAGGCTGGAGGCAGGGGGAGTCGGCTTGAAAAGGGGCATCCGAATTGAACTGAGCTGACGCGTTGTCAGCCCGGGAAGGGTACTCCCCCTCTTTTATTATGTACAGAATGGATGATTCGATGGCATTCAGGACATGAGCGGCACTTGCCGAGGGTACCGCACGGGAGAGAGCGCTTTCATTCCCCATCTTCCTTCCGGAGCCAGGCCGCGCCTTCCCCTCAGCTCAGCAGTTCGATGCGGGCGAAGGTTTGGTCCAGGTTGTCCGATTTCAGGACGTAGCGCGTGAATGCGCCGTTTTCGATCGGATCCTTGTGGATCGCTTCCCGTTCGATATACGGCCGGTTCTTGCCCGCGGCGCTCCAATGGACGAGGGATATCGAACCGCCTTCTATCTCAAGGGCCGTGAAGCCGTGCCGGCCCGTCGCGCAGCCCGAATTGAAGAGGCAGGGAACGAGCAGGGGGCTCTCGCCGTAGATGCTCCGGGACAGGTTCCGCCGCGTTTCCTTGCGGCTCAGGCGTTCCAGTTCGCGGCGGTAGACGCCGATGAGTTCGGCGATGCGCGCGCGGCGGTCGGCGTCCCCCAGCGAATATTCGCGCAGGAGATCCTCGACCGACCAGCGGAGGCTGTCGTATTTGGACAGGGATTCGAACAGGGGCCGATGCGTATGCCCGGTGATCGCCAGTATCCCCAGCCTGCGCGCTGCGCGGTAGATGAGCCGTTCCGCCATGAATCTGCGGCGGCTGTCCGTGGCGATGCTCGAATTCTTGATACGCAGGGGTTTGGCGAGATAGCGGACGATGAATTCCGCCAGATAATCGAATTTGACGAAGAAGCGGGAAGCCTGGTGGCCGTGGAAGGCGAATATCCTTTTCCCGTTCCTTTCCAGCACGAGGCCGTGGAGGAGGGGGTAGGGATAGTCCGTTTCACGGAGGAGGCCCAGATCGTGGTTTCCGACGATCTTGCGCAATCGGCCCCGCGCGTGGAAGGCGTCGAATATCCGGTAGAGCTTCTTCCATGCGGACCGCACGACCTTGAGCCTGAACTTGTTGAGATCCTCCGCGTCGCCGTTTACCACGAGCGTGAAGCCCTTCTCCAGGTAATGCTTTTCAAGCGCCGTTTCCACGAGAATGCGGTTCGGCTCCAGGTCGTCCCGGGGTCCCCCGTCGCCCATGTGGAGGTCGCTGAGGAATAGGTAGCGGCCGTCGTCCGCCAGCTTCTCCACGGGAGTCGCGGCTACGAAACGTCTGAAGGATTCCAGGAAGTCCTTGAATTTCATTCGTGCCTCCGCGCACAGGATCGCAGGCGCAAATTGGGCGATTGTGAGGAAACCGTGAGGAATCGGTGAGGACGAACGGGGGCGCCCGGGTGCGTCCGGGGCGGCCGGGGCGGCCGGGGGCCGGGCGGCCGGGCGGCATCGCGGCGGGCGTCCCCGGTGTTCTCCAGGGTTTTCTCCCGGGTTTCCTATTCCTGCCTGATCCCGAAGGAATCGACCAGGTCTGAGACGGCGGCGATGCCTTTCTCGTTCTTCGTCCCCAGGTCCCGCATCGCTTCCAGGCGCGTTTCGATGGATTCGAGGCTGCCGCGGATGCGCTCGATCCGTTCCCCTTCCTGGCTCGAACCGACTATCAGGCCTTCCATCGAGGATTCGACCCTGGCCGCGGCATCGCGCGCCGACACCGAGCGGTTCGCGGATTCGTCGGCGAGTCCGGCCATCCTGTCAAGGATAGCCAGGACGCCGGCGGAGGAAGCGACTTCCGCGGCCAGCTTGGTTTCCAGTTCGCGTCTCGCTTCCTCGACGATGCGCAACGAGACGGCCATCTCGGCGAATGCCGATTCGGAGCCTGCCGCGGCCTCGGCGCAACGATCGACGAGTTGCATCGTCTCTCCGAGGACGGCGGAGACTTCCCGGCTCCGGTCGGCGGAAGCTTCGGCGAGGAGACGGATTTCTCCGGCGAGCACCTCGAAGCCCCGGCCGTAGATGCCCGCATGCGCGGCTTCGATCGCCGCGTTCAGCGCGAGGACGGAAGTCCTGCCGGCCACTTCGGCGATAAGCTCGTTCGCGTCGCCGAGGCGTTCCTGCCGATCGGCCAAGGCGCGGGATATTCCGGCGAGCTCGGCGAGCCTGCTTTCGCCGTCGGCCGCGCGGAAGCGGAGGTCGGCGCCCAGGCGCGCGCCTTCCGCGGAGGAGGCCGCCGCCGCTTCCAGTCCGAGGGCCATGGCCGCGACCGCCTCGCGGGATGTCCCCGCGTTCGCGAGCAGGTCCGAGGAAGAATCCGCCAGCAGGGTGGCCATCCTGGCTATTTCGTTCGCCTCGTTACGGGTTTCCGCGAAGGCGCGGAGCTGCAAGGCCGTCTCCTTTTCCGCGCGGGCGGCGGCCTCGGCGATGTCCGAGGCCGCGATCCGGACGCCGCCGAGTCCTTGGGCGAGATCGCGCGCGGATTCGTCCAAATCCCTGAGGGCCAGGGCCGTGCGGTCCATCCGCGAGGCCACGTTCCGGGCGAAGGCGTTGAACGATCGGGCGGCGATGCCCACCTCGTCGGCTCCTCCTTCGGGAATCCTCGCGGAGAGCTGTCCGCCGGCCCGCGATCCGTCGCCGGCGGCTATCGCCGCCAGCGCGCTGCCTAGCCTGGAGAGCGGGGCCAGCGAAACGCCGAGAACGAGCTCGGCGATGATGACGATGAGGACGGCCGCGGCAAGGGCGGTGAGGAGGATCCTGAAGAGGGTCGCGCGGCGTTCGTCGGCCACAGTTTCGGCGATAAGCGAGCGGGGAAGCCCGACGAAGACAAGGCCGATCGGTTCCTCGTCCAGGCCCAGCAGCTGCGTGTACGACGCGTAGTATTCGGTTCCGAGAACGTCGGCCGGGCCGAGGTAGGAAGCTCCCGCCATGGCCGGGGCGTACGCCGGTGAGTCCTCGGCGAGCATGCTGCCCTCCGCGCCTTCCAGGCTCGAGACCACGCGGCGGAATCCTTCTTCTTCCCGGATGAAAAGCGAGGATTCCACGCCGAGCTGTTCCTTCAGCGCCATCGCCATTTCCCTGCGTCCGGAAATCGGCACGAGGTTCCGATCGACGAGCGTCCCTCCGACCGGAAAAACCTTGCCGTAATAGGTCTTGATATATTGGCTGACGGAGCGGGAATCGGCCACGAGTTTCAGCGCGAAAGCCTTGCCCGCGACCCGATCGGCGAAGGCGCCGAGACTCGTGTATTGGAAGGCGAGTATCGTCGCGGTGAGGATGATGCTCTGCGCTACGATAAGCAGCGTGAGTTTTTTCCGCAAACCAAGGATCATGCGGGCACGATACAGGAACTGCCCGCACCGGAAGATGCGTTTCTTGTCAGAATTACGTTAATCCGCTGATAGTCGGGACTTTCCGATGTTCGCTTTTAACCGGATTATGACGGAAGCTTCATGCCCGCGTAATCTCTCATGGCGATAAATAGAATCGCTATGAACCCACTATCCGAATTCTGGATCGCCGTCTTCCGGAACCTTCGTTTCGCTTTGCAGCCGATCGTGAACATACATTCGGGGGCGGTTTACGGTTTCGAGGCGCTCCTGCGCGGCTTTGAGGCCGCCGGCTTCGCGGAGATTCCCGAATTGTTCGACGCCGCGTTCAAGGACGGCGTCCTGTACGCGCTCGACTACCGACTGCGCGAGAAAGCGTTGACCCTGTTCCGGGATCTGGACTGCCGCAAAGGCGCCAAACTGTTTTACAACCTGGATAACCGGGTTACGGAGATGCCGGACTATAGCCCGGGGAATACCATGCTCCTTCTCGAGCGGCTTGGCCTGGAACCCTCCTCCATCGTGTTCGAAGTTTCGGAAAGGCATGAATTCAGCGATTACGCCGCGGCCCGGAAGGTCCTCTCGCAATACAAGAATCAGGATTTCAGGATAGCACTCGACGATTTCGGGGCCGGCTTCTCGGGTTTGCAGCTTCTCTACTTCGCCGAACCCGACGTGTTGAAAATAGACCGGTTCTTCATCGACGGTCTGGACGCCAATCCCCGCAAACGCCTGTTCGCCGAACGCATCGTCAGTCTGGCGCATCTGATGGGCCTGCACGTGGTGGCGGAAGGCGTGGAGACGGAAGGCGAATTCCATGCCTGCCGGAAGATAGGTTGCGACCTCGTCCAGGGCTTCCTCGTCGCGCGGCCCACGCTGGACGTCGCGGAGTTGAGGGAGCGGTATCCGCTCGTCGGAGATTTGGTGAACGCGGACAGGCGGAACGGAGCGGCCGGAAAAAGCATGGATGTCGAAGCCCTCGTGGCGCGCATCGATCCGATCCGGCCGGTGCGGGTAGGCGAGTCGATACTGGATGTCCTTGAGCGATTCCGGCGCGATGACGCTCCGGCCATGGTTCCCGTCCTGGACGGCAATGGAGAGTGCGTCGGAGTGCTCCATGAACGGGATTTCCGGAAATTCGTGTATTCGCCATTCGGTATCTCCTTGTTGAAGCATGCCGCCTCGACCCTGCCTTTCGCCGGGCTACTCTCGCGCGTTCCGGTAGCCGATGCGAGCGCCGAGATCAGGACGATACAGGATCTTTTCCTCGCGTCGTCTATGGCGGGCGGAGTGGTGGTGTACGAAGACGGCGCATATTCAGGATTCCTGGATGCGCGATCCATCCTGGCCGCCGTATCGGAAAAGGATCTCGTGGAGGCGCGCGACCAGAATCCGCTGACGAAATTGCCCGGCAACGCGCGGCTGGACAAATATCTGGCGGAAGCGTGCGAACATGCCGGAACGGCCACCTTTCTCTGTTATTTCGATTTCAATGATTTCAAGCCTTTCAACGACCGCTACGGTTTCCGCCGCGGGGACCGGGTCATCCTCCTTTTCGCGGATATACTCCGGGATTACGCCTCCCGGAACGGGTGGTTCCTCGCGCATATCGGAGGGGACGATTTTTTCGCCGGAATCCCCCATCGCGCGAACGAAAAAGACGATGCGCAGGGTCGCGGGGAAATGGAAGCCGTATTGCGGGAAGTGCTGGATCGCTTCGCGGGCAGCGTCGCCTCGTTTTATGACGAGGCCGACCGAGCGCGCGGCTGGATCGAGACCCCGGACCGCAGCGACAACCTCCGCCGTTTTCCGATGCTCAGCGTGAGCGTCGGGGTCCTTCGCCTCAGCGTCGGGGAAGACGGTACCGACGGGGATGCGTTGCCGTTCGATCAGCTGGGCGAGACGCTCGCCGGTTTGAAGAAGAGGGCGAAGGCTTCCGGAGGTTACTCGTATCGGGAAGCCAACGCCCGGGCATAGAAGCTTATTTTGTTTTCGCCGCGCGCTTGTCCGCTTTCTTCGTCGAACCGGCCTTTCCCGGCGTTTCATCCGGAACCGGAGCGCGCTTCGAATTCAGTTTCGCGAGTTTGTAAGTGGCATCCATGGCGTCGTAGGCAGTCTTGCGTTGTTCTATCTTCGCCTTCAGCGACGCCTTGAGCTCCTGGAGTTCCCGGATCGCCGCTTCATAGGCGTTCACGGCAATAATCAATTCCTTGAAGCCGGGGCTTTGTCCGTCCTGTTTGCCCGTCCATTTCCTTATGCTCGCATATCTCGACTTCTTGCTGCTCATTCCGTTCTCCTCCGGAGAAAATTCCTGCATGATTACCGAATTATTATGGAGGAAGATCCCTAATCGAATGTGAGCATTGGGTTAGTTTTTCGTTAGGACCGGCGGTGGGGCAAGCCAGTTCCGCCGGTCTTTTTCGGTATCGCTATTATTTTCTTATCCCGAACCTGTCGACGATGAAGGGTTTCCCTCCGTTCAGCGTCGCGTCGATTTCGTAGACAGTCGCCGTCAGGGTTTTCCCGTCGATGGTGACGCCCATGAAATTCTGCACGGCGCCGCGGAGGGGGCGGCTCGGATCGGCCTTGTCGGGGCCATGCCGGGCGGCGTGGTTCTCATCGGCCACTGCGAAAAGCTTGAAGAAGGACGGGTCGATCTTCTTGTTCCGGTAATAGGTTTTCGGGCCGGCGGTGGCCGGAATGACGTACACGGGGCCTTTGGGGTTCTGCAGGAGCTCGAACCTGGTTCCGGCTACCGTCTCCGTCGTCGTCCTCGTCGCCGATGCGGATCCGTCCACAATGGGGAGCGAACGCGCGTAGATATGGTCGTGGCCCTGGAAGACGAGGTCTATTCCGAGGTCGTCCAGCAGGGGCGCGAATTTCGTGCGGACGCCGTTCGCGGCCGTCATATCGCCGTCGGTCGCATGGTTGGAGGTTGTGTACGGACCCTTGTGCAGAAATACCACGATCCACCCGGCTCCGGCTTTCTTCGCGGCCTTCGCGTCGGACACGAACCAGTCCACCTGGGCCGGAGTCAGATCCGCCCATTCGGGAGAATCCTCGTTCGTGTTCAGGACGATGAAATGGGCGTTCGACCAATCGAAGGAATAGTAGGCGCCGGACACCGTCGCCGATCCCCGGGGAACCTTCAGGTTGAAATGATCGATGAAGGAACTCTTGTCCTCGTCATGGTTTCCCGCGAGGGGGACCAGGGGAAGGGCACGCAGGGTCTCCCGGGAATGTCCGAAGAGCCAATCCCATTGCTGTTCCATCATTCCCACGTCGACCAGATCGCCGTTGATCGCCATGAAGGCGGCATCCTTGAAGATCGCCGTCGCCGCGGCCAGGGTCCTGGAGGCGAGGACGGCTTCGTCCTCGTTCTTGGCCTGGGGATCCGCAAGGTCAATGAAGGTGAACGCGCCGGTCTTCGGCGCGGTGGAGAAGGCGCCCGCATCGCTCCAGAGCTTGCGGGAAGCGTCGCCGACGCGGTACCAGTACGCGGTGCCCGGGGTAAGGCCGACCGCTTCTCCCTTGTGCAGGACTTCCTTGGGAGAATTGGCGGGCAGTGCCCAAGTACCGGTGAAGTTTTTCGCCTTTGAGAAATCGGGAACGGACATCGTCTTCTCGACTATCTGTACGTCGCTCCCGTCGGAAGCTGCCGTCGTATACCAGGTGAAGCCCATTTCGCTCCGGGTGTCGCCGTAGACTGTCGCGACGGCCTTGGCGACTTTTCCGAGCGGCGCCGAGGGATCCGGTACCCTGATGGCTACGGCGCCCGTCGTGGTGCTTGTCGCGCCTGCGGAGGAGGAGACGGCCTGTATGCCCAGTTCGAACCATAGGTCGGAGCTGGAACCGTCGTCCTGGTGGACCTCGGCGGCGATGAGGTTCAGGCCTTCCTTCAGCACGGAAACGGGGAGGGTGATGGTCTCTTCCTTCGGCTTGAATTTGGCTCCCGTGGAATAGGAGACCGCGATCCCCGCGGCTATTCCGCGCCGGATAACCTCCACCCCGTTGATGTAGACGACCGCGCCGTCGTCCGCATGCACGTATACGGACAGGGAGTCGAAACCGGCGAGGCTTCCCGCGGCCACTTCGGTCCGGAGGTAGGTCGTCATGTTCTTGTTGTCCGCGTTAGGACCGTAGCCCACCACCGTGCCGATGGGCAACGTCGGATCGGTCTCCGACACGTCATCGCCGAAACCGAGCGGCGCCTTCCCCCGTTTCCAGGCGGCGTCGGCGAAATCGGCGGACCGCCAGCCGGACCCCAGATCCTTTCCGCTGTCATCGTATTTCCAGACCGCGTCGCGGGGGAGGATTATCGACGATTCGGCGAAAGCCGATGCGGCGCCCGCGAGCGCCAAAACTGAAATCACGGAAACGAGGAAAGCCCGCGCCGTCCATTTTGAGAAAGAATTCACGACATGCTCCTTTCCGGGCGCGGATTAGCCGCGCCCGGTTGTGGACCATGGAAACAGGTGCTGATCAGGAGATGATGCGGCTTTCGTTAGTTTTTCGCATTGCTGCCGCTCACATCATCGAATACTCACCAAATTAAAAAGAGATCCTGTCAATTACATAATGGAAGAGAAGTATCCTCCCGTTTCATGAAACGAATCTGCGTATTCACCAAACCCCTCGACAATTGGCGTTCGGGATCCGGCCACCATGTGAACGAGATCCTCACACGGCTCCTGGACCTGAACGCGAAGGGCGGCGGATTCGATTTCACTTTCGCGCATTACGGTCCGAGCCCGAATCCGATATATTCGCGGGTGAAGGAAATCATCGTATCACGCAATCCACTTTCCTCGGCCACTGTGATGCGCTCCCTCGCGTTCGACCTCATTCATTTTACCCAACTGACCATCTATTCTCCCATCTGGTTCAACGGGGCGCGACGGATGACGGCGACCATGCATGGCGCCGATGAATTGCAGACGGCGGCTGTCCAGAGCGCGGTGAAATTGGCGCACGAACGCTGGGTGGTGCCTTTTTTTGCCAGGAAAATGGACGGGGTGTTTACCGTATCAGAAACGAGCAAGAAATATTTCGTGGACGAATTCGGCCTTGATGCTTCGCGGATATGCGTGGGATACAATGGCTTGTCAGGAACCTACCGTGTTCTGCCCGAGGCGGAAACACTCGCGCCGCGCAAGCTCGGCATACCGGGTCCCTATATCCTGCACGTAAGCCGGTTTTCGGAACGAAAGAACCCCTGGAAACTGCTCGAGGCCTTCGCCCGGTTCAAGGACGCTTCCTCAACCGTGGACCGTTCGGCGAAGGGCTATTCACTGGTCTGCGCCGGAAACGGGTGGGACGGCGCCGCCGTACGCCGGGAGGCCGCGCGGCTCGGTTTCGCCGATAGGTTTTTCTGTCCCGGTTTTACGGAAGAAAGAATCATCGTGGAATTGATGAACGGAGCCCGCTGCTTCCTTTTCCCCTCGCTTGCCGAGGGATTCGGCATGCCCAATGTCGAGGCCATGGCCTGCGGTTGCCCCGTCGTGACCACCGCGGTCTCGGCGATACCGGAAATTGTGGGTGACGGTGCCTTGCTTGTCCATGATCCGACGGATGCGGCCAGTTTGGCTTCCGCTCTCCGAATCGCCTGCTTCGATGAAGGCGCGCGCGCTGAATTGAAACGCAGGAGCGCGCGCCGCCTGCGTCTCTTTGATTGGGATGAATCGGCAAGGCGGCTCCTCGATTTTTTCGACCGCGCGCTTGTTTCCGCGTCTCATCCCGTCAACCTCGATGAAGCGATCAATGCTTTCCCGTCGCGCAATTCAGCCTGATTCCAGTGCTATACTGCAACCATGTCCAGAAAATTGGTAGTGATCCATCCTTTCGACCCCCCGCCCGGTCCGTTGAAGCGGATTCCCGCCGATTACCTGTCGTTTACGATCGATACTTCGCTTCTCCTCGGAGGCCATTGGTGGGGAAGCGCCAAGGGTATCCGTCATGGAGTCTCCGGCGAACGTACCAAGGCGCTGGACCTATCCGATGAGCGTCTGCGCTCGTACGCCCGGGCACTCGCGCCCGCGATGCTCAGGATCGGGGGCACGGAAGCCGACCGGCTGCGTTACAAGATGGGAAAGAAGCCGGTCCCCGGTGCCGCCGCGGCCGAGCCAGCCGCCGCGCCGGGGGCCTCGCGCGGCGGGGAGCTCCCCGACGACGGGAAAGGCATCTCCCACGAATTCGTTCTCCGGAAAGGCTTGTGGAAGAGGCTGCACGAGTTTCTCGCCGCTTCGGGCTTCTCTCTCCTGTTCACCCTGAGCGCGGGTCCCGCCGATCGTGATGCGGAAGGCGACTGGAAAGAAGATAACGCGCGGAGGCTCATCGCCTGGTCACGTCGCAAGAAGTACCCGGTGGCGGCCTGGGAACTCGGCAACGAAGTGAACGCCTTCCCCTTCATCCACGGCGTCCGGAGCAGGGTTTCGGGAAAACGCTACGCCCGCGATTTCGAGCGTTTCGGGAGGATGGCGCGGGAGGCGGGCGGCCGTGCCGCACTGGTCGGACCCGCTTCCGCGGTCTGGCCGCGCATCGGCGAGCCGAATCCCCTGATCCGCGCCCTTTGTTCCAGTCCCGCGGCGGCCTTCCTGGACGCCGTTTCCTGGCACTGGTATCCCCAACAATCCAGCTACGGCCGTTTCGCCACCCGCAGGGCGACCGGAAGGAACATGCTGAGCGCGCGCCGTCTGGATGAGGCGTTCCGCCGCGCCGAAAAGGTGCGCGCTTCCATCGAACTCGCATCCGCGCGGCGGCCCGCCGGCTCGGTGACGGAGAATTGGGTTACCGAGACTGCGCACGCCCTGTACGGGGGAGAGCCGGGACTGTCGGACACCTTCGTCTCTACCCTCTGGTGGCTGGACGAGCTCGGGCTCTTCGCCCGCCAGGGAGTGGCCAAGGTATTCCGCCAGGCTCTGGTCGGCGCCAGGTACGGTCTTCTGGATCAGGACAGCATGGATCCCCGCCCGGACTATTTCGCGAGTTTCTTATGGAAGAAACTCATGGGGCGCCTGGTGATCCCGATTGAGTCCGCCACCGTCGGCGACCGGAAACTCCGAGTTTATTTACATGCGGACGGCCCCGCTCCCGCTGCCGGGCGCACCGTGCTGGCGATAAACCTGAGCCGCCGGGCGGCTGCCGTCGTCGCCTCCGAGTCCCCGGCCGCGACCGGGAAGGTGGCGCGCTACCTGCTCAGCGGAGACGGAGCCTTCGACTCACGCACCGTCTTGCTGAACGGCGTTCGCGCGGGGGACGACCTCGTTTTCGCCTGGAAAAAGATAGCCGTCAGGGATAAATACCGCTTCTCCGCGCAAAAGATCCAGGCGGACGCGGACGGCGTATGTCGGATCGAATCCGAAATCCCGCCGCTTTCGGCCCTCTTCCTGAGATTCGAATGACCTCATTATCGAATTTCTAACCATTTACGCATCGTATCCTTTCCTTCCCGCGCGAAGATGGGCACGCGGGAGGATTATATGCGTATAGCGTATTCCTGCGCCGGCGAGGGTTTCGGCCACGCGGCGCGCATGGTCGCCCTTTACGATGAACTTTCGGAGCGCCACGAACTCTCCCTGTTCGTTCCCCGATCGGTCCGCACTTTCGTGCAGCGGCGGATCGCGGGAAGCGCACGGGTCCCTTTCGGAAAAACGGAAATCGGATCGGTCCCCTGTTTCGCGCTGGAGAAAAAGGGTAACGCCATCGATTACCTGTCGACTGCGAAGGCCGGCATCTCAACGGCATTCGGATTCCCGGTGGCCGTAACTGATTTGGCACGTGAATTGCGAGCAGGCGGGATAGATATTGTCCTTTCGGATTTTGAACCCTTCCTGCCGATGGCGGCGCGCCTCGCGGGGATACCTGTCGTCCAGATGAATCATCCCGGTATCGTGGAGCGTTTCGTTGAGGCGGATCCAAGTTCCTGGACCGCAGGCATCATCTCGCTCCTCATGCAGGGGCCATGGGACCGGCGGGTCCTCGTATCCTTTTACGGCGGGGATGTCGGTCCCGTGCTCAGGCCCTCGCTCGCGTCCAAGGCGGTGGAGGATCGCGGCTTCCTGGCGGTTAATGTGAAGGAAGAATCCCGACCGGCCATCCTGCCTGCGCTGGAGTCCATGCGGGGGTTGCCCTGGCGCCTGTTTCCGAGCCCCGGCGCCGATTTCGATGAAGCGCTGGCCACCTGCACGGCCGTGATCGCGGGAGCCGGACACCAGACCCTGAGCGAAGCCCTTGTCCTCGGAAAGCCGGTGCTGGCGATCCCCCAGGACGGCCAGTACGAACAGTTGCTCAACGCGCGGATGCTGGAACGAACGGGCCGGGGGACCTGGTGCGCGGCGCGGGACTTCCCCGAGGCCCTGCCCCGTTTCCTGGAGCGGCTGGACGATTTCCGGTCGCGCACCTTCGTCCCGCAGGGCTTCTCGTTCTCAGATTCCCGCACCGCGCTAGTCGCCGCGCTCGACCGGCACTTTACGGAACTCGTTCCCGCCCGATCCGGCGATGCCGCGTTCCGACAAGGCCCCAAGGCCGACCGGGCGGCCTCGTGATGAATGGCGCGCGCGCCTGCCGAGTCCTGGCGGCTGAACGCATTCCTTACGAACGATTCATGAAAGTTAACACAACCCTGATTCGATCATAACCGGGACGATTTACGATCCCGGTTATCTTTTATTGGAGGAAATTCATGAAGAAGACAAACCCGATCATCGGCATGCTCGCCGCCGCCCTGCTGTTGCCCGCCGCGGTTTTCGCGGGCGGTTCAAGGGAGTCCGGGCTCGCGACCGCGTATCCTTCGTCCGCCGCGCTCTCCGATCCGTCTCCCGCTGCGGCCAAGTACGTATTCCTCTTCATCGGAGACGGCATGTCGATGAGCCAGGTCAACGCCGCCGAGGTCTACGCGAACGCCCTCGCGTCCAAGGACGTAAATATCAAGAAACTCGGCTTCTCCAAGTTTCCCGTCGCCGGACTCACCACCACGTACGATGCCGGTTCCATCATCACCGATTCCGCTTCCGCCGGTACCGCTATCGCCACGGGTCACAAGACCTTGGGCGGCGTCATCAACATGGACCCGACCAAGACCATCCCCTACAAGACCATCGCAGAGTACGCCCGCGACGCGGGCATGAAGGTCGGGATCGTGAGTTCCGTCTCCATCGAGCACGCGACCCCCGCGGTCTTCTACGCCAAGACCCCTTCCCGCGGCAATATGTACGATATCGCCGTCCAGCTCGGGAAGAGCGGATTCGACTACTTCGGCGGCGGCGGCTTCAACCAGCCCAAGGGCAAGAACAAGGACCAGCCGGACGCGATAGAGCTCGCCAAGTCCGCCGGCTACCGTTTCGTGAACACCAGAGCCGATTTCGATGCCCTGAAACCCGGAGCGGGGAAGGTGCTTGCGGTGAACGCGACGCTGCAGGATTCCAGCGCGATGCCCTACGATATGGACCGCGCGACCGACGACCTTTCCCTCGCGGATTACACTTCCAAAGGCATCGAACTGCTTTCCGATGACGCCGACGGCTTCTTCATGATGGTCGAAGGCGGAAAGATCGACTGGGCCTGCCATGCGAACGACGCCGGCGCTTCGATACGCGATACGCTGGCCTTCGATGCCGCCGTCGCGCGGGCCGTCGCCTTCGCGGAAAAACATCCGGATGAGACGCTCATCGTCGTCACCGGCGACCACGAGACGGGCGGCATGTCCATCGGCTTCGCCGGAACCCAATATACGACCTTCTTCGACAAGATAGGGCCGCAGAAGATGTCCTATGTCGCCTTCGACGCAAAGGTGCTCAAGCCGTACAAGGCGGCGACCGCGAAGGGCGAAGCGAAGCTGGAGGATCTCGTCCCGGCGATCGAAGACGCCTTCGGCATAAACGTCGCCGCGCTCAACCAGATCCAGAAAGAACAGCTCGAACGCGCCTTCATGCGCTCCATGGGCAGCGAGACGGAGCGGTCGGTGAAGGAAGAAGAATACCTTTTCTACGGCGGCTACGAACCCCTCACGGTCAAGATAACCCAGATCCTCAACCAGACGGCCGGTATCGGCTGGACCTCGTACTCCCATACGGGCGTACCGGTGGCGACGTTCGCGAAAGGCGCCAAGCAGGAGCTCTTCGGCGGCTACTACGACAACACCGAGATTTTCGCGAAGCTCGCCGACGCGATGGGACTCAAGGTTACGATGTAGGTTCGAGGATGTAAAAAGGGCGGGGACCGAAGCCCTTACATTTAAAAAAGTATCCAAATGGCGGCGGGGACGCTTCCGGGCGTCCGGCGCCGCTTCGTTTTGTTACGGAGGATCCAATGATGATTTCACGCTTCCTCGGGAGGGATCGCCGCCGCGATCTCGTCTTTGTCCTCGCGGTCGCGCTCGCGAGCGCGGGCCTCCTACTTTCGCCGACCGGTTTCGGCTCGCCGTATCCCGCGGGATCCAGCGAGCGCGCCAAGGCGCGCGTCCTGGTCGTTGACGACGCGAACCTCAAGGCTATCGGTCCGGTGCGGCAGGGGGAACAGCAGCTCGTCGTCCGCGTGCTTTCCGGCCGCTTCTCGGGCAGGACCTTCGACACCCACAACGCGATGATCGGAAAGCTGGAAATGGACAAGTACTTCTCCGTCGGCGATACGGCCTTCGTCGTGCTCGACCTGAGCGCCGACCGGACCGACGTCGCCTACGCCAACGTGATCGACCACTACCGGCTGGACGCGACCCTGCTGTTGTTCGGGTTGTTCGCCCTCTGCCTGGTCGCTTTCGCGGGCTGGACCGGCCTGAAATCCCTGCTTTCCTTCGTTTTCGCGGGAGCCGTCCTGGTCAAGTTCCTGATGCCCGCGATGCTCCGGGGCTGGGCTCCGGTCCCGACCGCCTTTGCCGTGGTCGTCGCCCTCACCGCCGTGACCGTCTTCCTCGTCGGCGGCTTCACCCGGAAGGGACTGGCGGCTTTCGCCGGCTCCATCGGCGGGGTCGCGCTGACCTCGGTCCTCGCGTTCGTCTTCACCCGCCTGTTCAAGATCCACGGGGCGGTGCGTCCCTTCACCGAGAACTTGCTGTACTCCGGTTTCGGCGACCTGGACCTCGCGGGCCTGTTCATGGCCGGCATCTTCCTCGCGTCTTCCGGCGCCGTGCTGGACCTGGCGATGGATATCGCCGCCGCTATGGCGGAAGTGGCCGAAGCGCATCCGGGAATCCGCCGCGGCGCGCTCATCCGGTCGGGCTTCTCGGTCGGACGCGCAGTTGTCGGTACCCAGACGACGACCCTGCTCCTGGCCTATACCGGCGGCTTCACGGCCCTCGTGATGACCTTCATCGCCCAGGGCGTACCGTGGGAGAACGTCATCAACATGGTTTTCGTATCGGCCGAACTCGTGCACACCCTGGTCGGCAGTTTCGGCCTCGTGCTCGTGGCGCCCGTCACCGCGCTGGCCGGGGGCTTCATCCTCACCCGACCGCGAGCGCGATGATGGACATGTCGTCCTGTTGCGGCACGCGGCCGCGGAAGGAGTCCACGGACAGCGGTATCGCCTCCGCCAGGTTTCCGCCGCGCCCGATGGCCTCGATGAGGACCTTGATCAAGCGACCCTCCCCGTATTCTTCTTCCGCTTCGTTCTGTTGTTCGCAGATGCCGTCGCTGTAGGCCGCCAGGACATCGCCGGGATGAAGCCGCACGGCCTGGACGGCGATTTCGATCTGCGCTTCGACCCCGATCGGAAGGTTGAGGTTCTTTCCCTTGAGCTTGGCGGCCTTGGCGCCGCGGATGAGGATGACGTGCGAATGGCCCATGTCGGCGAAGATGAGTTTCCGGCGGGAAGGATCGAAGAGGAAGAAGAACCCGGTCAGGTATTTTTCGGTCTGGAAGGTTTCCAGCAGGGAATCGTTCAACGCCGCGATGAGGCCCCGCAAGCCGCGGGAAAAATCGTACATGCCGAGTATGCCCCAGACCAGGGAAACGATAAGTGCCGCGGCGACTCCCTTTCCCGATACGTCGCAGAGCGCGGCGAAGGTCCTTCCGTCCGCCAGCGCGCGCGAATAGTAGAAGTCCCCGCCGACGCCCTTGGCCGATCGGGACCACGCTTCCATGCGCCTGCCGTGTCCCGCGGAAAGGTCGGCTCCGGAAAGGATGCGTTCCTGCAGCCTTCCCGCCAGCGCGATATCGTCCTCCGTCATGCGCGCGAGGTAATCCGACAGATCCTGCCGCGAAAGCGTCCCCTTGAATTTCCCGGATCCGTCGATCAGGGCGAAATAATCGCCGAGCGGGTCGGAGCCGGCCGTCTCTTCGCGTACTTTTTGCGCGATCGTGAAGAGATCGGCGTTGGCGTCAAAGGCCGGCTTCGCCTCCGCGATCTCGGCTATGAGGCTCCTGCGCAGGACATCGCGGCCGAAGGGTTTCCCGACGAAGGCGAAGAGCTTCTCCCTCACGATGAGGCCCTCGTAGGTTCCTCCGTCGTCGACGACGGCGATCACGACGGCGTCGTCCCGATCCTGGAGGAAATCCGCGAGATCGAGCACGCCGACGTTCTTGCGGACCGTCATGAAGTGCCGGGCGACGCGGAGCGCCGACATCGAATTGATCTTTTCTCTCGCGATCTCCGTGATGGGACCGACTGCTTCGATTGTGGTTTCCATGGTGGCTTCAGTTTCGCGCCGTTTCGTTAGGTTATCGTTAGGCGATACCGGATCGGGAGACGATTAACGAAAATCTCGCATGCCGTTCACCGTTTCCGAACACGTTTCCGTAAGTATCATCGGCATGGAATGGAAATTCGAAGGCTTTGACGCCGATGGTTTCGAGCGCGTCTTTATTGAAGGCGACTTCGACCTGTATTCATCGCCGTCCTTCGCGGCCTCCTTGCGGCGGCGCATGGAACAAGGATCGATCCGTTTCCGCATGGATTGCTCGGGCGTCCGCTATCTGGACAGTTCGGGGGTCGGCGTGATCATTTTCATCCTGCAGGAGATGCGCAAGCGCGGCGGGGAAACGCGTTTCCGCGGCTTGAGCGGAACCGCGCGCAAGGTGCTTTCCCTGACGAACATCCTCCCGCTCCTCCGCGAAGAAGGCGACCGGCCATGAAAAAGAAACGCCTTATCGTGCGGAGCCTCATCGTCGACGAGATGAACGAACTTTTCGATGCGCAGGGCATGCGCTATGTCGAATTCCCGAGCAGTTTCGAACGGATCCGGGAGTACGCCGCGTTCGTTCTTGCGGATTGCCCGCTCGCCTTCCGGGAAGGCACCCTTCTGGAACAACAGCTGTCCGAGATCATCAAGAACGGCGTGAAGCACGGAAACGGCTGCGACCCGGGCAAACGCATCAGGATATGGTACGACCTCAGGAAGCGGGTCCGTTTCATCGTCCAGGACGAAGGGAACGGTTTCCTTGAGCTCGACGCGTGGAACGATTTCTACAGGAAACGGCAAATAGCCCTGAACGAGGAACGCTTCGACGATTTCCTCTCCCTCGCCAGCTGGCGGGGGCCGCGCAGCGACGAGGCGGACGGAGGCAACAGCCTGATCGCCGCCCTGGAGTATTGGAACGGCGGAATGATCTACAACGGGGCGCGGAACAAGGTCGGCGTGGTCCGCTGGTATTCCGGGGGCGGGGAGACCTGAGGGATCCCGGCGGCAGGCCGCCCGGGAGACGCCTATTCCTTCTTCGTCTCCGATTCCGGGCGGGTGTACATGAGGATGATCACGCACGCCAAAAAACCGAAGACGGCCACGAGCGCGAAGACGACGTTGGCTACCATAACGAGCCTCCTGGACTAGCTCACCAAGATAAGGAACATCCAACCTGCGATCGACCAGATGACAAGAGTGCCTACCGTCATCGTAATACCGATCGCGATGCCCGCCTGCGGCTGGAACTTCCGGAAAAAACGGACGAAGCTGATCTTCAATAGCAGCAAGAAGAAGAGGGTGAAGGATAGCATCCCGTGGTAGAAACCCCGGACGTCCAGGGGTTTGCCCGCGGCGGAGAGGCGGGCCATCAGGTCGATGCAGATCCAGGAAATGAGGGCGAAGTAGAAAAGGAAGACGTACCCGCCAATCCGGTGGAGGCGGAGGTACAATTTGGGATTGGGCGATGGGGTCGTTTTTCCGAATACGCGCATCGCCGTCCAAAAATTGAAAAGGGCGACGAAAACCAGACCAAGGGAGAACCAGGTCTTTGTCAACGGATCCATGGCGTTTCTACCTCCTTCCGAAAACGGCTCGCCAATCGACGGATCGCTGGATCAGCGCGGCGGCCATGACGACCAATGACATGGGGCCGAGGAGGCCCGGAGCGGGCGATAAGCCCTTCCCGGCTCCCAGCAGGGCTTGCGCCAAACGGAAAGCCGGATTCAGGCGGATCGCCGGCGCCATAATGGCTTGTGCAGTCGCAGGCGCGGGAATTTGTCCCGAAAGGACCAAGAGCAGGCCGACGCAGAGGGCGCCGGCAAGGTGGGCCTCCTTGTTGTCGCGGAGCAGGAGGCCGACCAGCAGCCCTGCCGCGTTGAAGAGCGTAACCGCCTGCACGAGGGGTGCGGCGATTTCCAGGAGGAGGGCGGGGGAGGGCGGCAATCCGTTCGCCCAGGCATAGAGGGCAAGGACCATACCCATCTGGAGCATATCCATCGCGGAGGACGACAGGACCAGATCCGTTCCTATCGAGAAACCGCCGATAGGTAAATTCCGCAGACGTCCGAGGCGTCCGTCAGAGCGCCGCCGCGCTATTCCCACCGTCGCGCCGAAGAAGCTGGTGAAGGTGAGCAGGGCGATCAAGCCGGCGACTTTCGCTTCCGGCGGAAGGGCGAACAGGACGAAAGGCAGCGACATTAGAAGGGTCAGGCCCAGTTTCAGGGCCAGCGCCCGTTTGTTCCCCAGGCTATCCGTCATTTCGAGCTGGAAGACGTTGGAGGGTCCTGCGGACCGCCGCTCCCGCGCGCTCATCGGGGAACCCCATGCCGCGCGCCCTCGGTATCCCTGCCGCTCGCGGGCATCACTGCAGGCGTCCGCGCAAGCAGCCGCGCAAGCGTCCGCGCAAGCGTCCGCAAAAGGAAGGCGTCGCGCAGGTTTCCGCGCCTCACCTCGATGGTCCTGATCGGGAAACCCTGCCTCACGAGGGCATCCATCAGGCGCGGAACGCCGAAGGGATCGCCGTCGATGACGGCCGAGATCGTATCGCCGTCCTGTTCGAAGGCCCGGAGGCCCGGAAGGGCAGGCCGGTCCACCCTCGTGGGGACCTCCGCTTCGACAAGCACCGTCTGGGTCTTCCTTAAATCCCGAAGCAATTCGCCGACGCCCGCGCAGGCGGCCAGCCTCCCCTTTTCCATGAAGCCCACCCTCGATGCGGTCCCCTCAAGGAATTCGGGATCGTTTCCCGAGATCCAGGTCGTTTTTCCCCGCTCCGTCCTCTCCCGGATTTGGGCGGTCAGCGAAAGCTTGAAGGCGGCGTCAAGGCCGATGCTGGGCTCGTCCAGGATGAGCAGGTCCGGATCCACGGCAAGGGCCTCAAGGATGCCGAGTTTCCTGCGCATTCCGAAGGAGTATTCGGCGACCTTATCGGAGGCCCTTTCGTCCATCCCCGCCAGGTCGAAGAAAAAGGCCAGGCGTTCCTGGATCTCGCCGTCTTCCATCCCATAGGATCGCGCAAAGAAATAAGCGTTCTCCCGGCCGCTGAGGTTTTCCCAGAACACGCTACGGTCGAAAACCGCGCAGCTCCTCCGCTTCATCGCCGGACTACCGCGGAGGCGGGCCGGGACGCCGAAGACGGCAAGGCTGCCTGAATCCGCGGCCTCCGTGCCCGAAAGGAGCCGCGTGAGCGTGCTCTTGCCGGACCCGTTGCGCCCCAGGATGCCGAAGCATTCGCCTTCCGGGATTTCCAGATCGATGTCTTCGACTCCCTTGCCCGGACCGTAGGCTCGGGCAAGGGCGCGGGCCACGATCGCGGGAACCCGCTTCTCCCTGTCGCCGCCCGGCCGGCGCTCCGGTTCGGCTGCCCGCGCGACGGCCGTCGCCTCCATGACGAGGTCCTCACTCAAAGCGCAGCCTCGTTCCGGCGTCGACCGCGACCCGGCCTTCCGGGACCGTCGCGGTTACTTCATACACGACTATCGTGTCGCCTACCGCCACTTCCTGTCCGAGCAGCTTGGTCGTAGCGATATGACGGTGGAAGGGCGGAGCCAGGGGATTGATCTTCCTCAGCGTGACTTCAAGGGCAGCAGGCGTTCGGTTCATCCCCGCTTTCCCTCCCCCGGATCGCCGCCGGGCTTCATGCCGAAACTCAGGGCGGTGTTCCTGAACGTCGCGAGGTCGATGACGGAACCTCCCTTCTTCCTCACCACCAGCTCGACGGCCGAGCGGGCCATGGGGCGGGCGAAGGACGGCACCCGATTCAGGGCTTCAAGAGCCGCTGGTTCCCATTCGATGTCCTCCGGCGCGGCCGGCGCGGCCGGCGCGGGCGCGGTCGGCGCCGGCCCGGCCGTTTTCCCTCCGCCGCCTGCCGTCCGCGCCTTTCCCCGTCCGGATGGCGATGAAGCGACCAGCACGTTCGCGGAAGCAAGGCGGGATACGGCCTCGCTGTTCGAGCCGATCGGGACGAGCTCCTCCCTGTGATGGCCGAACCTTCCCACGACGATGAGGTTCGCCCCCTCCGTCTTTGCCGAATCGACCAGGGCCTGATAGGGCTTTCCCTGTAGGAGATGCGCCTTCGCGGTGCCGCCGAGGGCAAGGCAACGGTCCATCGCCTGTTCCAGGAAAACGGCGTACAGCTTGCCCAGGCCGTCGTCGATTATCTCGTCGTGAAGATCCTGTTGCTTGTCCAGGCCGACTTCCTCCTGCCGCCGGGGCGAAAGGGAACGGCCCATCGCGCCGAAGACCTGCGCGTGGAATGAAGGATCGTACGCGGCGGCCAGGTTCAGTTCGGCTTTGAAGGACTTGGCCCAGGCCAGGGCCTTGGCCATGCCGGCCAACGCTTCCTCGCTGCCGTCGATTCCGGCCAGGAAGCGCGAACCGCCGTCCATGTCAGCGCGTGCGATGAGGACGTCGCATTCGACCAGACTCAACAAGCGCGTCGTGGTGGAGCCCATCCGATCCGCCAGCCTGCCCAGCCCGGACGCGCCGAGTATCAACAGGTCCGGTCCGATTTCCCGGACGAGCCGATGGATTTCCACATAATTCCGGCCTTGCCGGTGCATTTGGGTTACTTCGATCCCCGACCCCTTCGCTTCCCGGAGGAAATTATCCAGGTAGCCGAAGGAAAGGGCCGAGAATCCTTCCTCGATGAGCTGCTCGTGGGCATCCCGGAGCTGCGCGATGACGGCTTCCTTCTGGTACCTTTCCGGCAGTACCGGCTCCATTTCCCTGAACCGGTCCGAATGGAGCCTGGAGTCGTAGATGTGCGTGGCGAAAAGGCGGGTGCCCGGTTCGCGGGCGAGATGAAGGGCGACACGGCCTCCCGCCAAGGAAGCTTCGGAACCGTCAAGACAGACCAGGATTTTTTCGTACATCGTATTCCTTGTGGGACGCTGGTTGTGTTTAAAGCGGGACAGGAAACGCGAGTTTCCCTTCCTTGGCCTTGTCCAGAAGCAGGCAGGGCCGGCAAGGACAACTCTTGTCCTTCAGGGCCTTCCTGCAAATGAAGGGCTTGCCGAGCCCCGCGTCTATTATCCGGGCGCAAAGGAGGGCTTCCACTCCGTTGAGCTTCACGGGGGCGTTGCGGTGAACCTTGGCGAACAGGTACAACGAGTGCGCCAACATCGCCGCGAGTATCATTCCGATTATAGTCGACCAGAAAATGTACATCCTCCGACCTCCTGATGTCCGCACGACGGATGCGTACGCATTTTCCCGCTGTTTATTGCGCGCGCTTCAAACCTTTTCCGTCCTGCTCGGGATAGGGACCCGCCAGGTCGACGGGCGCCGATCGACGTTTGGGGCGATGGAAGAAAAACAGGTAGAGCATCGCGCCCCAGGAAACCGTCGCCACGATCACCGCGCCGATCTGCCAGGCGTTCAGCGCGGGCGCGTCGTACAGGGCGAGGAAATAGGAATCTTCGGGGACAGCCTTGCCGTATTTATCCCTGAAGATTTCTTCGATCCAGTAGGAGAAGGGCTGATCGTCGAAGGACCTCAGCCTTCCGACGTAGGTATCGATATTCCGCCAATCCTCGGTGACTTTCTCGAAGGTCCTGACGACCATGCGCAGGCCGTAAGGTTCCAGGATGAAGTAGGTATAGCCGAGGCCGTAGCGTTGGTAGACGAAGGCTTGTTCGAAATTCGGTTTGCCTTTGACCGACGCGAAGACCGAACCATTCAGGGCTTTCGCATCCAGTTCCCCCGGATCCGCCACCGCGACGGGCGTCTTGGTGCCCAGATCGTACCTGAGTTCGGGTATCTGAATGACGACCATGGCGGCCACGAAGACGAGAAGGAAAACCTTCAGGACCGTGAGCCAGATCCGCTTCATCGAAAAGGCCGGTTTTTCGCGCATGCCTCACCTCATCCGGAGTTTGATCGTTTCAGTCATGGAAAAGTCCCATGACGAGCAGCCAGGTTACGAACGCCATGCAGCCGAGGGTAAAACCGACCCATACCCAGACGGTGCTTACCGCCCATCGGGGGTCCTCGGACTTTTCCCGCAGGGGGTAGGTATCAATGTCGTCTGTCCAGATTTCCCCGGCCTCGTCAGCCGGCGGTATGATCTCCCTGCTCTGTTCCGGGTACTCTCCCAGGATTTTCCGCGGATCGGCGGTTGCCGTTCCGGAATCCGTTCCGTCGCTCATCATACGAACCTCGCTAAAAAGACAACCCGGCGCTGAGATGTTCCACGACAAGACGTTTCTCTTCTTCGTCGAGTTTCGTGCCATAGACGACCATCGTATTCACAACCTTCGGCCAATCGTCGCCCCGGTAATTCCTGACCCTCTGGAGGTCGTGGCAGCCAACGCAACGTCCGGCGATCAAACTCGCGGCGTTTGGGGGGGCGACGACCGCGACCGGCGCTCCGGCCGGCGAGTCGGTGAGTTCGGGGGGCTGCAGGTCCACCATGAGATAGGGCTGGCGTTCGGCGGGGATGTAGAGTTTGTCGTAGGCGGAATGCCGGTTCTCGTCGAAACGCGGACGAGCCGCCTCGCGCGACCACCCGCCCAGCATCACCGTACCGAAGGATAGGAGGCCCATCATGAGGAAGGGCGCGCGGCTTGAACCCTTTCCGTAGTTCACCATGTGCCGCGACAGCAGGTAACCTCCCACGGCGAAGGCCAGCGACCAGAGGAAGAAGGCCCAGGTCATGATCAGCCCCATGCAGAGGTAATAGATGAAATAGAAAACGGCCACCGCGTAGATAAGGGCGTTCGGTACGGAAAAACGTTCGCCTGAGGCCAAGGCCGCGGCTTTCCGGCTGAAGTAGCCGAGGCCTCCTCCCACCATGGCCGCGACGAAAAGGTGCTTGAGCCACCATAGATCTATGCCGGCCTTCACCACGTCGCCCCTGCCCATCATCAGGTTCCAGAACGCTTCGTCCGCGTTGCGCATGAGCACCGCGGAATAGAAGAAGCCGACTATGGGAAGGGCCAGGAAGGACATGAAGGCCACATAGAAGGAGAGCCGCCCGTTGTCCTCGTAGTACGCCTTTTTTACCGGATCGGCGGAATGGAAGTACAGACGGATACCGCACCAGCCCGCGATGAAGAATCCGCCGTAGGAGATGTTCGCGAACACTCGGTGGAGCTGCAGCATCATGAAGGACGGATTGAAGAAGCCCAGCCTGTCCCACCCGAGGACTCCGACCGAAAGGCTCAGGGTTCCTTCCTGGAAATTGCCGGGCGTCAGCATGAAGGAGCCGACCGCATTGATGAAGTAGAATTGGAAAAAGAACAGGGGCGTGAGCAGGGCTCCGAGGAAAAGGTGCAGCTTCTTGTGGCCCCATACGTAATCCCAGAAGAAATAGTGGAAGGTGATAGTTGTCGCGAGCAGGAAGAAAATGAATTCTTCGACTATCATCACCCAGTGGAAGTGGACGAAAAATTGTTCCCAGAATTGGGGGAAGAGCCCCGAAAGGGCGAACACCAGGCCAATCGCGTTGATGGTTCCGATGTTGTAGATGCAGACGTGGAAGAGCTGGGTCCGTTTGGCGAACAGGTCGTGGCGGCGTATCCGGTACCGGTATCCCACGAGTTCGGCGAAGGTCACCATGAAGGCCAGGCCTATGGCCAAGGAAGCGACCGCGGTGTGGAAAAGGCCGAGGAAAGCGATGAAGCCCTTCGCGCTCATGAAGCCGAGTTCGAGGTTCATTTATCGACCTCCTCCAGATAACTCGCGATGCGGACGACTTCCTCGTCGCTCAGGGAGACTTCCGGACGCCGGGCTTCGGCGGCTACCCGCTGGTTCCAGGTTTCGCCCGCGGGGAGGACGAGATCGCGGGGGCTGCGGATATGGCAGCCTATGCATTTTTCGTAGGTGAGGAAGCGGTTCCTTTCGTAGTCCGTGGCCTCCGGTTTTTCCAGCCAACCGTAGACGGTCTGCGGACTCCTGACGCGTTCGCGCATGTTTCCCCCGAAGAAGAAGACCGCCGTCGAAGCGAGGCCGGCGACCAGAAGGAAAATCTGCCATCCGGGGACGCGGAGGGCGGGTCCCCTCCAGCGCACGAACCAGAGATAAGCGATGAAGCCGAGGATTCCCGCCGTGTACGCTATCCGCCAGGCCAGGGGGCTCCCGAAGACGCGTAGCGGCGGATGGTTCAGGAAGATGACGTAGAAGGAAGCCAGGCCTATGCTTATCGCGCCGAGGAGCCAGGGCTTGTCCCTGTGCCTGACGAAGACGTAGGTACCCGCTATGAAGACGAATACGAGTATAAGCAGCAGCTTCGGGATGAAGTAATACCAGGCATGGCCCCCCATCATCGCGATGAAGGCGACGGGCGCCTCCCCCTGGATGACGCGGGCATAGAACCAGCCGATGACGGGCTGGGCGAAGAAGAAAAGGAAGCCCAGGGTAAAGGTCACGTCGGCCGCGAAGCCGTAATAGGCCTTTTCGGTCGGCACCCTGTGCCTCATGTGCCGGAAAGCGAAAACGCCTCCGGCCAGGAGCAGTGTGAAGCTCAGGTTGCCGAAGGACCTGTGCAGGAAAAGTGACAGGAAACTCGGGTTCAAGTAGCCGGCGAGGGAAAAGCCGACCGGTTCGTTGACCGCGGGAAGGGGTACGCCTCCGGGCGTCAGCATGTACGAACCTATGCCGTCCCAAATCAGCTGAATAAGCTCTCCCATTAGGGCGGCAATGAAGCCGCAGGCGATGTGCGTCCTCTTCCGGTGCATCGTCTTGTCCCAGGTCAGGTAATAGAAGTTGAAGAGGAAAAGGACTTCCATGGTGAACAGGATGAATTGGAAGATGAGTGGCCAGAAGAACATGTTCGCCCAGCGCGCCCAGAATTCCGGATACAGGCCGATTATGAGGAAAGGGATGCCCGTGCCCAGGGCCGCGCCGGGGGAGAAGAGTATCATCGAAAAATAGACGAGGCTTTTTGATAACCTGTCGTAGCGCAGGTCCCGCTTCCTGTAGCCTATCAGCTCGAGGATGGGAGCGAGGAACATCCACGCCGTGATCACGGCGGCTATCGGGATATGGGAGAAGGTGAATTCTTCCATCCAAACCCAACGATCGAATACGGGCGTAGGTATTACGGGAAGGTCCATACAAGCACTTCCTTTTTCATAATTACTGCCGAACGATCTGATCCGTATCCCGATTATATGATGGAATCGGACTCGTCGCAAATTTTAGTGAATTCGGGGAACGATGCCGATGCCGGGGAATCGCTTCCATTTCCGCGCGGGTCGAATATAATGAAGCCCTATGGAAAAGAATCGAATCGTGATCGCCGAAAACATGATCATGGCGAGGGGCGGCGCCCTGAAGCTGACCCGCGCCGAGCTTCCTTCCGCGTTCCTGAAATGGCAATCCGAAGAGCGGCTGGAAATGTTCTCGGAGATGAGCCGGGCCGGAGCCGGCTCGGTACGGAGGATGCCGTCTCACCTACCGGTATTGGCGACGATCGGGCAGGGGCCTTTTCCCGTCAATCTGGCCACCCGGGGAATGGGCATGCTGCCGAAGCCGGAAAGGCTGGCGGAATTCACCACTTCGTTCGAAGCCGCCCGACGCGAGGGCGAAGGGCGGGCGCCTGAGGAGACCCTGGCGCGGAGGGCGGAAACGGCGCGGGCCTTTTACGGCGATCCGGCGAATTTCGACCCGTCGATTCTGGGCGGCCTGGAAATATTCGAAGGCCGTAGCGAGGCGAACCTCAAGGCCGACCCGCTGGCGAGCCTGTTGTATGCCGAGCCCGCCCCGAGGTATCTGAGTTTCCAGATCAACGGCGTCGTGGACCTGGTGGACGGCGACGATCCCCGTTTCCGTTTCCTGCTCGCCGCCCGCGAGCTGTTCGCCATGGACGCGTTCCACATCCGCCAGACGCGGTACCCCCACGGCTACCTGTTCTACGTCTGCGAGGTCCTGGACAAGACGCCGGTCGAAAGGCGCTGATCCCTACTCGGCCTCCCCCTCGTTCCAGTGCCCGACCTTGAGGATCTTCTGGTTTCGGTAGCGCACGAGCACGGAGGGATTTCGGGTACAGAGGTCGTCCAGCTCGCGGACGAGGGTCTCCTTGATGATGGCCGCGGCCTTGTCGGGGTCGGCGTGGGCGCCTTCTCCCGGTTCGGCGATCACGCCGTTGACCACCTTGAATTCAAGGAGGTCCGCGCTCGTGATGCGGAGCATCACCGCTGCGTCCTTGGCCTTGGTCGCGTCGCGCAGCAGGATGGAGGCGCAACCCTCGGGGCTGATCACCGAATATACGGCGTTCTCCAGCATGTAGATCTTGTCGCCCACGCAGATGCCTAGCGCGCCGCCGGACCCGCCTTCGCCGATGATGACGCAGATGATGGGGGTCTTCAGCTGGCTGAATTCGCGCAGGTTGCGGGCGATGGCTTCCCCGATGCCGCGCTCCTCCGCCTCGATGCCCGGATAGGCGCCGGAGGTGTCCACGAAGGTGACGATGGGGCGGTGGAACTTTTCTGCCTGCTTGGCCAGGCGCAGCGCCTTCCGGTAGCCCTCGGGACTGGCCATCCCGTGGTTGCGCCGCATGTTCTCCTTGAGATTCCTGCCCTTCTGGTTGGCGATGATCGTCACGGGGCGGCCGGCGAGGAAGCCGATGCCGCCCACGATGGCCTGGTCGTCGCCATGGTACCTGTCGCCGTGGAATTCGGTGAAATCGTCGAAGATGCGCGAGATGTAGTCGAGCGAATAGGGCCGGTCGGGATGCCGGGCCAGCTCCACGCGGCGCCAGGTTGATTCGGTCTTGGAGGACGCCTTCACCTTCGCTTCCACGCTGCCCAGCTCGTCTCCAATATCCAGGCCGCTCTCCGACGCCAGCTTCCTGAGCCTCTCAAGCGCGGAGGCGAGATCCTTGCTAGCCTTCATTCCTTCTCCTCGTCTTTGGACGGCGCGCTGCCTTTATGCAGGTCTATCAGGCGCGCGAGCATGGCTTTCTGTTCAGACCTGGGGACGATGATGTCCACGAAGCCGTGCTCCAGCTGGAACTCGGCGCGCTGGAAGCCTTCGGGCAGGGTCTGGCGTATCGTTCCCTCGATCACCCGGGGACCGGCGAAGCCGATGAGGGCCTTGGGCTCCGCGATGGTCACGTCGCCGAGCATCGCGAAGGACGCGGTCACGCCTCCGGTGGTCGGATCGCAGAGCACGACGAAGAAGGGCACGCCCGCCTTGTCAAGCTCGGCTGCGGCGGCCGAGGTTTTGGCCATCTGCATGAGGGAGAAGATTCCCTCCTGCATGCGCGCTCCGCCGGAGGTGGCGTAGATGATCACGGGAACGCGTTCGCGTGCTCCCTTGAGCAATGCCCGGGCGACTTTTTCGCCCACGACGGAGCCCATGGAGCCGCCCATGAAGTTGAAGGACATCACTCCCAGGATCGCCGGCCTTCCTTCGATCGTGCAGGATCCCGTGATCACCGCCTCCTTCATCCGCGCTTTCGCTTCGGCTTCGGAAAGCTTTTCCTCGTAGCCGACGAGGTCTATGGGGTTGAGCGAACGGAGGTTCGCCGAAAATTCCTTGAAGCTGCCGGGATCGGCGATGTACGCGATCCGGTCGGACGGCTCCATGCGGTAATGGTGCCCGCAGCTCGGACAGGTGCGCAGGGCCGCGGCCAATTCCTGGGCGGAGTAAGCCGTCGCGCAAGCCGGGCACGCGGGTTTTGCGGGTAGGGTCGGATCATCGGACACTTTCGACCTCCTTCTCGATCTCGGCGTAGTACGAGGTACCGAATTCGCCTGACCGGAATTTCGGGTGGTTCACGATCCACAGCTGCTGCAGACGGTTCGTTTTGATGCCTTCCACCCTGAGTTCGGACAGCGCGCGGTTCATGCGCGCCAACGCGAGCGGACGGGAAGGGGCGTGGACGATGAGCTTGGCCACCATGGAATCGTAGTGGGGAGGCACATGGTAACCCTGGTAAAGGAAGGAGTCGAAGCGGACGCCCGGACCTCCGGGCACCTGCAGCTCGGTGATCCTGCCGGGGGTGAGCGCGTTGATGCGGCACTCGACGGCCCAGCCGTCCAGTCTGATCGCCGCCGGATCGATCTCCATGCGGCCTTCCGTGCAGGCGAGAATCTGCTGGCGGATGATGTCGACCCCCGTCACGTATTCGGATACCGGGTGCTCCACCTGGACGCGTGCGTTGACTTCCATGAAGTAGAAGTTTCCGTCAGCCACGAGGAATTCGATGGTTCCCGCTCCGCGGTACTTGAGTTCCCGGAACATGCGGACGGCGCCCTCGGACATCCGCGCTCGCATGGAATCGTCGACTCCCGGCGAAGGGCTTTCTTCGATCAGTTTCTGGTGGCGTTTCTGCACCGAGCAGTCCCGCTCGCCGAGCACGGCCACGTTTCCGTTGCCGTCGGCCAGGATCTGGAGTTCCACGTGGCGGGTGGTTTCCAGGTACTTTTCCATGAAGACCGTGCCGTCGGCGAAGTTCGCCTCGGCCTCCCGGCTGGCTATGGAAATGTTTTCGGCAAGGTCCGCGGCGTTGCGGACGATGCGCATGCCCTTGCCGCCTCCGCCGGAGGCAGCCTTGATGATGACCGGATACCCCAAGCGTTCGGCATCCTTGGCCGCCGCGGCAGGGTCGGATACCGGGCCGTCGGTCCCCGGCGTGATCGGCAGTCCGAAGCGGGAGGCTGTCTCCCTGGCCCTCACCTTGTCGCCGAGCAGGTCGATGACCTCGGCGTCGGGGCCGATGAAGATGAGTCCTTCTTTTTTCACGGCGCGCGCGAAGTCGGCGTTCTCGGACAGGAAGCCGACGCCGGGGTGGATGGCCTGGCAGTCCGAACGCAGCGCCGCCATGATCAGGTTCTCGCGCACGAGGTAGCTCTTGGCCGAAGCCGGCGGACCCACGCAGACGGCCTTGTCGGCCATGCGGACGTGGAGGTTTTCCTTGTCCGCGGTCGAATACACCGCCACCGTCTCTATACCGAGCTCCCGGCAGGTGCGTATCACGCGAACCGCGATCTCTCCGCGGTTCGCAATCAGGAGGCGTTTGATCACCGGTACGTCTCCTTAGGTCCGCTTCACTTCGAAGATGGACTGGCCGTATTCGACGAGGTCGCCGTTCTTGGCTTTGACCGAAATGATTTCGCAGTCGAATTCGGCTTCCAGATGGTTCATCATCTTCATCGCTTCAAGGATGCAGAGCGTCTCTCCGGACTTCACCCGCTTGCCGACCGGCGCGTAAGCGGGGGCGTCGGGAGTCGGGGACGCGTAGAAGGTGGCCACGATCGGGGAGGTGACCATTTCCCCCGCGGACGCGGCGAGGGAGGCCGGGTCATTGGAGGTTTCGATGCGGGCGGGCAGTCCGAGGTGCACGGGCGCGCCAGGTGCGCCTAGCGCACTTTGCGCGCCTTGCGCGCCGGACACACCGAGAGCGCTGAGCGTGACAAGCGTGCCTGCGGCGCCTTGGGCGCCTGCCGCACCCGGTGTTTCCTGGGCTCCGACGGCCGCGGCCGCCGCGATGGCGCGGATGGCCGTTTCCTTGCGGAGAACCAGGCGCGTCGCGCCGTCTTCCAGCGTCAGCTCGGCCAGGTCGCTCGCGCCGAATTTCTCGACCAGCGATATTAGTGTCTTGTCGTCCATTTTGTCTCCTTACAGACCCGAAGGGTCCACATCCGCGTCATAGTCAACGCCCGCGACGTCAAAGCCGTGGGTTTCAAGGAAGTCGTGCCGGAATCCGGCGTAGTCGGCCTTTTCGGCCAAATTGCCCTCGTCTATCTCGGCCATGAGTTTGGCCGTCTCCTGCTGGACGTCGGCGCGCATCTCCAGGTCGTCGATGCGGATGCGGCCTTCCGCGTCGGTCGCGACTTTGGACGGATCGCGCGCGGCGGCGGCGGAATACAGACGGTGCCTGTACAGCCGGACGATCTGTTCGATGCAGCCCTCGTGCAGGCCTTTTGCCTTCATGACCTTGAAGAGGCTGGAGATATACAGGGAAATTATCGGGATCACCGCGCTTGAGCGGGTCACCAACGCCTTGTTCACGCTGACCCAGGCCGCGCCGCCCGAGGCGCGGAGGCGGGCGTCCAATTTTTTGGCCGTCGCGTCCAGATGCTCCTTGGCCCGGCCGATGGTGCCTTCCTTGTAGATGCCCCAGGACAGTTCGGGGCCGATGTAGGAATACGCGACCGTCCTCGCCTCGGGAGCGAGAACGCCGGCTTCGCCGAGCGCTTCGATCCAGAGCGCCCAATCCTCTCCGCCCATCACCTTCACGGTATGGGATATCTCCTCGTCCGTCGCGCTTTCCACCGAGACTTCGGTGAGGGCGCCGGACAGTACGTCCATCGCCAGGCCCGCATAGGGCTTGCCGATGGGTTTGATTACCGAGCGGTACAGGGTGCCGTCGTCCGGGTCGGACCTGACCGGGGAGGCCAGGGAATATACGACGAGGTCCACCTTGGCCGGAATCCCGGCCTTGGCCGCCACCTCGCGTATCGCCTTGATCGCGTCGGCCTTCATCGCGGAGGAGAAGGCGTCGCCGTCAAGGGTCAGTGCCGCCAGTCCCTCCTTCGCGGCTTCCGTATCGAAGGCGAGATTGTCGTACCAGCCGGGCGTGCCCGCCTTCGACTCGCTGCCGGCCTTCTCGTAGGAGACTCCGACCGTGGCCGCGCCGTAGCCGAAGGCCGCTGCGATACGGCTCGCCAGCCCGTAGCCGGTGGAACAGCCGACGACGAGCACCAGTTTGGGAATCCCCGCCGGAACCGGCCCGTCGGACATTTCCTTCCGGACGTAGCGGATCTGGGCCCGCGTCGCCTCCGCGCAACCCTTCGGATGGCTATTGAGGCAGATATTGTTGCGGATCATGGGATTTATTTGCATTCGTGCTCCTAAATTATCGAAAAAGACAGTAGCCGGTAACCGGTAGCCAGTAGGAAGAGGGAGCGGGAATCCGTAAGCCAACTACTGACGACTGGCTACCCTCTTCCGTTTTCTATCTACATTCCCTTCGCGCTGCCGACCAGGCACATCCACTCGGCTTCGGCGGCAAGTTCTTCGCCCACGTAGGCTTTTCCTGCCTGCTTAAGCATCTTCGGGGAGATGCGGAGGTTTTCTATCTCAAGGCGCACCTCGTCCCCGGGACGGACTTGCCTGCGGAATTTTACTTTGTCAACGGTCGCAAGGAAGAAGAGGGCGTCGCTACCCAAAAGGCCGAGCTTGCTCATCCCCGCGCCGCCGGCCTGGGCCATGGTCTCGATCAGAACGACGCCCGGCACCACCGGATAGCCGGGGAAGTGGCCTTTGAAGAAAAAATCCTTCTCGGTGAACTTCCGTCTCGCCACGACGCGTTCCTTGGTGGCTTCGTCGATGGCGTCCACGAACAGGAACGGGTCACGGTGCGGTAAAAGTTGCTCGATCTCGTTCATCATTTTCTCCTCGGTATTCACCACGACGGTCTGCCGGGTTTTTCACCACGAAAGCACGAAGGCACGAAAAATAGGGCTTTTTATTAGTCGTGCTTTCGTGGTGGATCATTATTCGTACTTTCTGAACACTACTACGCCGTTGTGGCCGCCGAAGCCGAGGGAGCCGGAGGCGGCTACGTCGATCTTGCCGGGTTGCGCCTTGTTCGGTACGTAGTCCAGGTCGCACTCGGGATCGGGCGTGTCCAGGTTGATCGTCGGAGGGTAGAAACCCTCGCGGATCGCCAAGATGCAGGCTATCGCCTCCAACCCGCCGCCGCCGGCGATGCAATGGCCGGTCATGCTCTTGGTGGAGGATATCTTCATTTTATACGCGTGGTCCCCGAAGGCGATCTTCACCATCTTCGTTTCGGTGGGATCGTTGATTTCAGTGGAGGTGCCGTGCGCGTTGTAGTATTGCACGTCGCCCGGCTTCAGGCCCGCGTCGGCTATGGCCGCCTTGATGGCCCGCGCGCCGCCGTTGCCGCTGGGATCGGGGGAGGTGATGTGGTAGGCGTCCGCTGTGACGCCGTAGCCGGCGAACTCGGCCAGGATTTTGGCGCCGCGCTTCTTGGCGTGCTCCTCGCTCTCCAGGATCATGATTCCGGCGCCTTCGCCCATCACGAAGCCGTCGCGGTCCTTGTCGAAGGGGCGGCTCGCCTTTTCGGGCGTGTCGTTGCGCTTGGTGGACAGGGCTTTCAGCATCTGGAAGCCGCCGATGGCGAAGGGGACGATGGAGGCCTCGGATCCGCCGGCGACCACGACGTCGCAGCGGCCGGCGCGGATGAGGTCCAGGGCCTGGCCGAGCGCGTCGGTTCCGGAAGCGCAGGCGGTGACCTGGGTAAGCGCCGGACCCTGGATGCCGTACACCATGGAAATGTTGCCGGACGCCTCGTTGCCGATCATGAGGGGGACAGTGAGCGGAAGCATGCGCTTCGGACCGTTGGCGATGAGCTTGCGGAAGGATTCTTCCACTATCTCCCATCCGCCGATGCCGTTGCCGAGCACTATGCCCGTACGCTCGGGATCGCATGCGAGGGCGGGTCGCGCGGCGTCGGGCGCGGGGGCGGCGTCGGCGGCGGGGCGCGCCGGAACGAGGCCCGCCTGTTCCAGGGCTTGCTGGGCCGCGGCGACCGCGAACTGGGTGAATCGCGCCATCTTGCGGGCGTCCTTCTTGTCCATCCAGTTTGAGGCGTTGAAGTCCTTCACCTCGGCCGCTATCTTCACGTCGAAGTCGGTCGTGTCGAAGAGGCTGATCAGTCCGATTCCGCTCTTTCCCGCCTTCAGGGAATCGCGGAACTCTTCCACCGAATTGCCGATGGGGGAGATGACTCCCATACCGGTCACAACTACGCGTTTATTCATTTCATGCTCCTAGATGAACATCCCGCCGTCGACGGCGAGCACTTGTCCGGTTATGTACTTGGAATCGTCCGATGCCAGGAATAGGGCCGCCCCCGCGATGTCCTCGGCCGTTCCCAGCCGTTTCAGCGGTATGTGGTCCATCAACTTTTCCTTGGCGCTCTCCGGGATCGCGTCGGTCATATCGGTGGCGATATAGCCGGGGGCGATCGCGTTGACGCGGACTCCGCGGCTTGCGACTTCCTGGGCCAGGCTCTTGGATACGCCTATTATGCCCGCCTTGCTGGCCGCGTAGTTCGCCTGCCCCCCGTTGCCGTGCTGGCCGACGACGCTGGACATGTTGATGATCGAACCCGTTTTCTTGCGGATCATGTCGCGTCCCACCGTGCGCGCGACCAGGAAGGCTCCCGTGAGGTTCACGTCCAGGACCCTCTGGAAATCCGCCACGCTCATCCGGAAGGACAGCCCGTCCTTGGTGATGCCCGCGTTGTTGACCAGGACGTCGAAGCCGCCGGATTCCTTGAGCGCAGCTTCGATGATCCCTTCTATCGAATCGAGAGCGCCCACGTCCGCGACCAGCCAGTGCAGCTTGCCGCCCGCCGCGGAAATCCGCGCGGCAAGGTCGGAGGGTTCCTTCGTTCCGAGTCCCCAGACCTCCGCTCCCTCGGCCAGGAAGCGATCCGCGACCGCCCTCCCGATTCCCCTGGAGGCTCCGGTAACAAGCGCCTTTTTATTTTCCAGTCTCATAATGATCCTCCAAAAAATCGGCCGCAGTAAAAATTTTGGTTCACCGGCTTATTGCCCCAAATCCGCGACAGCAGTCTCGATGTCGGCCAGGGTACCGCCGGGGAGGCAGGGGGATTCGGCAACGGAATCCTTCCATAATCCCTGCAGCACCTTTCCGGGGCCGGTTTCCAGGGCTTTCAGGCCGCCTTCAACGCCGCCGAAGGCGGCCGCGATGGCCGCCAGCTCGGCGGTCCAGCGCACCGGTTCGGTGATCTGCCTCAGCGCCAGGGCCTTGGCTTCCGCGCCGCCGGAGATGCGTTTGCCGGTCACGTTGGAGAACAGCGGAAGCCGCGGCTCGCCGAATTCGGCCTTTTCCAGGTCCTTCGCGAAGCGGGCGGCCGCCGGAGCCACCAGCGGCGAATGGAAGGGACCGGCCACCTTGAGCCGGATCGTCCGCTTTGCGCCCGCGGCCTTGAAACGGAGCTCGGCTTCCGCGAGGGCGGCCGATGTGCCCGCGACCACAGTCTGGGCGGGTGAATTGAAGTTGGCCGGGTACAGGCCGGTAAGCCCGTCGGCGGTCCAGGCGGCGATCAGCTCCTCCACCTTTTCGGGGGGGAGGCCGAGCACCGCGGTCATGCCGGGAGCCGCTCCGTCGGTCGAGGTCGCCGAAATCTCGTCGGCGGTCTCCTGCATGGCCTTGCCGCGCGCGGCGACCAGGCGGAAGCAGGCGAGCGGGTCAAGGACGCCCGAAACGGCGAACATGGCGTACTCGCCGAGGCTGAAGCCGGCGCAGCCCAATGGCAGGACGCCCCGCTCGGCGAGCGCGGCCGCGGCCGACAGGTTGGCCAGGGTGATAGCGCTCTGGGAGACGTCGGTGCGCTTCAGCGTTTCGGCGTCGGCCGTCCGCAGCAGCGCTTCCATGTCCCGGCCGTTCGCTTCGGAAGACTGGTCGAAGAGCGCGCGGACGGCGGCGCTTGACTCAAGGAGGTCGATCGCCATCAGCGGATACTGGGCGCCCTGTCCGGGGAAGAGGAAAACAGGTTTTACCATACGATGAGGTTCCCGCCGTAGGTGAGCCCCGCGCCGAAGCCCACGGTGAGGATGAGGTCGCCCCTCTTAAGGGAACCCGAGCGGGCCAGCTCGTCCAGTGCGATGGGGATGGAGGCCGCCGAGGTATTCGCGTACTCTTCGATGTTGAGGTAGAACTTTTCCTCCGGAACGCCCAGTCGTTTCGCGGCGGCCTGCACGATGCGCGCGTTGGCCTGGTGGGGCACGATGCGGGTAAGCGCGTCGGCGCTTATCCCTTCCTCGGCCATAAGCCGCTCGATCGTTTCCACGACTATCTTGACGGCGAAGTTGTACACGGCCCGACCGTTCATCTCGATATGGATGGGTTTTTCGACGGTCTCGCCTTTCTTGAAGGGGAAGCGGCCCCCGCCCCGGTGCATGATCAGGTGTTCCGCGCCCGTGCCGTCAGCTCCCAGAAGGGAGCGGATGATGCCCCGCTTGCCTTTCCCCTCGCTCGGGGCCGCGGTCTTCTCCAGAATCGCGGCGCCGGCTCCGTCGCCGAACAGGACGCTGGTCCCGCGGTCTTCCCAGTCGGTGATCCGGGTCAGCACCTCGGTGCCGATCACGAGGGCGCGCTTGCGCGTCCCGACCGTGGCGAGCATGCCCGCGGCGGCGTCCATCCCGTAGATGAAGCCTGAACAACCTGCGGCCACGTCCATCGCGGCCGCCTTGGTAGCGCCGAGAGCCGCCTGGACCAGGCAGGCGGTGGAAGGGAAGCCGAGATAGTCCGGACTCGCCGTCGCGACGATGATGAGGTCCAGGCTGGCGGCGGCTTCCTCCGCGGTGATGCCGTCCTCGGCCGCCAGGCTTTCCAGCGCGCGCCGGGAAGCCTCGATCGCGAGGTCGCTGGCGGCGACCGAATCGTCGGCGATGTGCCGCGCGCCGATTCCCGTGTGGGAACGTATCCATTCGTCCGACGTCTCCATGGTTTTCGCGAGCTCGTCGTTCGTCACCTTCCGCGCGGGCACCGCCCGTCCCGTCGTCCTTATTTCCATTGCCATCGCGTTTCCACCTTTATGACAAAATTAGCATAATGTGTCGAACTGACGGATATAAGGATACCGAACGGAATGGATTTGTCAAGATGACGAAAGGCAGGGTTTCTGTCGAACTCGTTTTGGCGTCCGCTTTCACCCTCCAATGACTTACAATTATGTCTATGGAGGCGGAAATGGGCGCGATGCTTGAACTGGCGAAGATCGAGAAGATCTACGTGAAAGGTTCGAACGAGGTTCATGCCCTGGCCGGGGTGGACCTTTCGATCGAAAAGGGCGAATTCCTGGCGGTCGTCGGCCCCTCCGGGTCGGGAAAGACCACCCTGCTCAACATAATAGGCTGCCTGGACATCCCGACCGCCGGAACGGTCAGCTACGACGGGACGACTTTGAGCGGTATGAAGGAAGACGCGCTCTCCGATTACCGGAAGCGGCATATCTCCTTCATTTTCCAGTCCTTCAACCTCATCCCGGTGCTCACCGTCCGCGAGAACGTGGAGCTTCCCCTCGTGATCGAGCGGAAGCTCGGAAAGAAGGAAATCGCCGGGCGAACCGGGGAGATCCTGGCGGCGGTCGGACTGGCGGGGATGGAAGAGCGCTACCCGCGCGAACTGTCCGGCGGCCAGGAGCAGCGCGTCGCCATCGCCCGGGCCCTCGTGAAGGATCCCTTCATCGTGCTGGCCGACGAGCCGACGGCGAACCTGGACTCGCATACGGCCGAGGAGATCGTGGACCTCATGCGGGAGATCAACCGCACGCGGAACGCGACCTTCATCTTCTCCACACACGACGCCCTGGTACAGAAGCACGCGCGCCGCGTCGTGACCATACGCGACGGCCTGGTGCACGCCGACGAGCGGAAATAGGGGGCCAGGACCATGGGAACCCTATTCAAGATCGCCTGGCGCAACGTCCGGCGGCACGGCAAGCGGACGGCGCTCACCGTCGTCACGATGGCCTTCGGCCTCGGCCTCTTCATCGCCATGGACTCCATACTCAAGGGCATGGACCGCGGCGGGCTGCAGAATATCATCGACCTCACCGATTCCTCCGTCCGCGTCTCGACCAAGGCCTACGAGGAGGAGCGGCGGAGTTCCCCGCTGGAGTACGGGTTGCCGGACGTCGCCTCACTGGAAAAACTCGTGCTCGCCGACCCGCGCGCCCTGGACGTCGCGCCCAGGACCCGCTTCATCGGCAGGCTCTCCAACGGGCTGGATTCCATTCCCGTGCTCGCTGTCGCCGTGGATCCGGAACGGGACGCGCGAGTCTTCAAATTATCCGGGCACGTGGCCGGATCATGGTTCCCGGGCGGAGGGGAGCGGCAGATCGTCCTCGGACGGAAGCTCGCCGCCGACCTCGGCATCGCCTTGGGCGACTGGGTGGTGCTCGCGGCGCGGACGCGCTGGGAGGCGCAGAACGCGGACGATTTCCGCGTGGTCGGGCTCATCGACTCCTCCGAGCCTTCCCTCAATTCCAGCGGCGTCTTCATCTCCTTCGCCGACGCCGAGGATTTCCTGGAATTGGAAGGCTTGCGGACCGAACTGGCCGTTAGCATGGAGCGCCGTACCAACCTGGCCGACGCGATGGGGGATTCGGACGCCCTCGCGGCCGCGATCGGCAAGGCGTTCCCGGACCTGGACGCGCGGAGCTTCGGGGAAGTCGGCAGGGAATTCCTGCAGATCGCGAAAGCAAAGTCGAAGGGAGCTTCGATCATCATCTTCACCATCCTGCTCATCGCCGGCGTCGGCATCGCCAATACGGTGCTGATGAGCGTCTACAGCCGCATCCGCGAGATAGGCGTGCTGCGCGCCTACGGATTCCGGCCCAAGGACATCTCCCGCCTGTTCCTGATGGAAGGCGCGATCATCGGCCTCTCAGGATCGCTGGCCGGCGTCGCCTTCGGCCTGGCGGCGGAGACCTGGTTCGTCAAGGTCGGACTTCCCGTCGACAAGCTCATGGGCGAAGTCGACATGGGACTCCCGGTCTGGGGCACACTGTACGGCGAATGGAATCCTTCCACGATGGCCGCGGCGGTCGTCTTCGGCGTCCTGGTCGCACTGTTGGCCAGCCGCTCCCCCGCGCGCAAGGCGGCCCGGTTGCAGGTCACCGACGCCCTCAGGTTCGTATAGGAGGTCCGCGATGAAATGGTTGCTGGAAATGGCGTTCCGCAACATCAGGCGCAACCGGCGCCGGACCGCGCTCGCCCTGTCCTCCATCGCGCTCTCCGTGATGCTGATGACCTTCATGGGCGGCTTCGTGGACGGCGTGCTGAAGAACATGGTCAAGAACCTTACCAAGAACGAATCGGGCCACGTCCGGATCGTCTCCAAGGGTTTCGAGGAGCGTGAACGCTTCATGCCGGTCGACGAACTCATCACGGATCCTGAGGCGGTGGCGGACGCGATCCGCGCCATTCCCGAACTCCGGGGCAAGGTCACGGCGGTAGCCGAGCGCATCCTGTTCGGCACCCTGCTTTCCAACGGACCGAACACCAAGGTCGCCTTCGGCATCTCCGGCGATCCGGCCGTGGAGGCCGATCTCCTCCGCCTGGCCCCCTCGGTGGTCCGGGGCCGCTACATCGCCGGTCCCGGCGAGGCCATCCTCGGCGAGAAGCTCGCCGCCGACCTCGGCCTCGCAGTCGGAGACTCGCTGCGGGTGGTGGCGACCGGCGCCGACTACGGTCTGCACCTGAAGCGCTTCGCCGTCGTCGGCGTTTTCAGGACCGGCCTGAACCAGCTGGACGGGGGCGCCTTCCAGATTCCCGTCGCCGACGCCAAGGACTTCCTGCGTACCGAAGGCGGGGTCCAGCGCATGCTCGTGATGCTCCGCGACTACCGCGATGCCGGGATAGCCGCCGCGCTGATCGCCGCCGCCGTCTCCGTCCTACCCGGAGGCGGGGACCTCGTCGTCCGTCCCTGGACCGACATAGGCGAGTATCCCCGCCTCATAGGGGTCATGGAAACCATCTACGGCTGGATTTTCGTGGTCATCGCCTTCCTGGGCGCCTTCATCGTCTCCAACATCATGATGATGGTGGTGCTGGAACGGCGCAAGGAAATAGGCATCCTGAAGGCCCTCGGCCTCAGGCGGCGCTGGATACTCGCACTGTTCGTCTCCGAAGGAGCCGCGCTGGGCGCCCTCGGCAGCGCGGCCGGGGCACTGGTCGGCCATGGCCTTTGCGTCTGGTTCTCGATCCACGGTATCGACTTCTCCTCGGCCTTCGGTTCGATCAACTTCCCGGTGGATCCGGTCTACTACACTTCGGCCGATCCCCTGTCGGCCCTAAAGATGTTCGCCATAGGGCTCGCCGTCGCGACGGTCGTCTCCATCCCGCCTTCGCGCCGCGGGGCCACGATGAACGCCGTGGACGCCATCAAGAGCGTCGCCTGAGTATTAAGGAAGGAACCATGCGAATCCGAACCGCCCCCCTCCTCCTCCTCCTCCTCGCGCTTCCAGCCGCGGCGGGAGCCCAGGCCGCCGCGGCCGGCGCTCCCCCTACCGCTGCCGAGATCCTCGCGCGGGTGGACGCCAATGAAGCTTTCGGAACCGTCTCCTATACCGGAACCATGGAGATCGACCTCGGCAAACGCACGCTCGTGAAGGAAATGAAGTCGGTGGCGGAAGGCGCCGGGAAAGCCTTCGTGGAGTTCACCAATCCCGAGGACCGCGGCGTACGCTACCTGAAGATAGCAAAGGATCTCTGGATGTACTTTCCCGGAGAGCAGGAGACCGTGAAGATCTCCGGCCATCTGCTGAAGGAAGGCATGATGGGTTCCGACGTCTCCTACGAGGACGCCCTTGAATCGGATACCCTCTCTGACAAGTACGCGATAGAAGTCATCGGTTCCGAGCAGGTCGACGGCCGCGCCTGCTGGGTACTGGATCTCAGGGCAAGGGTCAGGAACGTCCCCTACGAGAGGCAGAAGCTCTGGATCGACGCGGAACGCTTCATCGCCCTGAAGGGCGAGATGTACGCCAAGAGCGGCAAACTCCTGAAGGAAAGCCGGACCCTGGAGGTAAGGCAGTTCGGCGTACGCTGGCTCGCCGTCGCGGTGCGCATCCAGGACAAGCTCAGGAAAGGCAACGGCACCGTCTTTTCGATGAAGGAAATCGAATTCGACGTCAAGCTCCCGGCCGACCAGTTCAGCCTCCGCCAGCTCGGCCGCTAGGGTAGGATAATGCGGTCGAATCGAAGCCAGAAGGGCTCCCCGCCGGGCTTCCAGCCGGGCGCGGCCCTCGTCACGGCGTTAGCCATCGCGGCCCTCGCCTCCGGCGCCGGGGCGGCGGAACGGGACCCTCGCGGCCTGGACCTCTCGGGCGATGCGACCGCCGACCTCGCCTGGAGCGTCACCGAACCGTTCGCGGCCGGCGTAGGGGAGGGGATCTACCTCGGAGGTATCTCCAGCCGCCTGAACGCCATCGGCGGCGACCGAACGAATTCCAAAGTTGAAGCCTCCGCCATCGCCCGTCTGGCCTGGGGCCCTTCGGTGGACGATGGGACTCTTCCCGCCGTCTCCCTGGAAGTCAAAAAGCTGTTCCTCTCGATCTATACCGACCTCGCCGACATCTCGGTCGGACGCATGATCGTCAATTACGGCCGCGGCGACGTATTTTCCCCCGTCGATCTCTTCTCGGGCGTTGACGTCGACGATCTGGCCCTCGGCCGGACGGGTACCGATGCGCTCCGCGTGCTCGTGCCCCTGGGCGCCCTATCGGGCCTGGACCTCGTCGCGTCCCTTTCCGACTCCCCCGACGACGCGACCGCCGGCGCCCGTGCCTACGCGAACGCGGCCGGCTGGGACTTCGGCCTTTCCGCCTTCCGTGTCGCGGGACCGGCGCCCGAAGGCGACTTCCTGGCCATCGGCGCCGACCTCAAGGGCGACCTGGAGCTCGGGCTCTCCTCGGAGTTAGCCCTGCGCGTCCCCTTTGCCGAGCCCGGCGCACCCTCGGCCCAGTGGATGTTCGGCCTGGATTATTCCCTGGCCGCCGCCTGGTTTCTGGACCTGGAATACGCCTGGAACCTTCCCCTTCCTGGCGCCGCCGCTTTCGCCTTCAACGGCGCGCACAACCTTTTCGCCTCCCTCTCCTGGAAGATCGACGAACTGGACGCGCTCGACTTCCGCGCGATCGCGAACCTTTCCGAAGCCGCCTGGCAGGGCTCCCTCTCCGTAGCCCGCTCGGTAGCCGACGGCGCGACCGCGTCAGCCTATGCGATGTACCGCTCCGGCGATGTGGAGGGCGCGGGCGTTTCCGCCGTCGCGCGTGCGATGTTAGGTATCAGGCTGTCGGTGGCGTACTGAGAGCGCGTCTCCGAGGTCTCCATATCGACCGTCCGGTAGGTATTCGACATTCCGGGCGAATCAACTTTACCCAATAATGACTCCTAAAATGGATATATTCGTGATATTTCTCCATGTCGATATCCTGTATGCCGATATTCGTAAAGCAAGAATGTCGCCTTGTGACGTTTTAATTGGCATGAAAATTGCTAGTAAATGAATGCACAGCACAGGTTCGTTGGAGGATACTATGTCAATTAATAGCGAATCGAGAAGATACGGACGGCCGCTCTCGTCGTTCGCCGTCGTCTCATTGGCATCCCTCCTGCTCGGCGCCTGCGATTTGTTCACTGCAGGCCTCGGGGCCAAGGTGGATCTGGATCCGCCCGAGATCCATGTGTCCAGCCCTGCGCCGAATTCCTATATTAATGATTCCTTCTCCATTTCCGGAACCTCCAGTGACGACGTTGGCGTTTCCTCCATCGTCGCCCGGGTTACCGCTGAAGACGGCTCCGTTCTCGAATACCCCGCGACCCTGGGCAAGGACGGCAATTGGACGGTGGACATGGCCACGGCGCGTTCCAACGCCGCCCGCGGGCTCGGCGACGGCGAACGCCGGATAGAAATCGTCGCGACGGACGGAAAGGGAAGAAGCGCTTCGACGACCCTCGCCGTATTCATCGATACGATCGCGCCGACCGTCCTCGTGACGGTGCCCTCCGGTTACGGCGAAGGCGTGATCGTCACCAGCACCTATCTGAGCGTGAAGGGCGAGACCTGGGACGCGTTTCCGGTGGTCACGGTCGAAGTGGCAGTGCTCGATGCGGGAGGAACGGAAGTCGCCCGGAAGGTCGCCGACGGCACCGCCAGCTGGAGCGCCCGCTTCGTGTACGGCACCGACTTCGTACCGGAAAACGGGGAGTACTCCTTCCGGATCGTCGCCTCCGACAAGGCCGGCAACGAGAACGGAAAATTTTTCCATGTCCAGGACGTATGGGCGGGACTGGCGGCGGGATCCTTGCTCCCCGCCGTCGATTCGATCGGGAAGCTCGATCAGGACGGGACCGCGATCGGGGATCTGACCGACGGCGGTACGGCCCTGCTCGCTGCAAAAACGGACGCCCTCGATTTCTCCGTGGATTTCGACGCGAACAAGCCCGTAGTCACTTTTTCCAACATCTCCTCCGACGCAGCCGTCGCGAACAACATAATCGGCGCGCAAGTCCCCATCTCCGGCTTCATCATGGACGACAAGGAAGGCATCGATACGTCCACCGTGTCGGCCATCGTGCAGGCCGATGCCGGCAACGACGCTTCCGCGGGCGTTCCCGCCGGAAGCATGCCGGTCCGCGTCACGGCGATCGGCGACGGACTGACGGTCAATTTCGAGTTCGAGCTGAAGGACATTGCAGGCGAATACCTGCGGAACGGCCGCTATTCGATCGTCGTATCCGCCAAGGACAAGGGCGGCGCCGGGGGAAGTTCCATGGACGTCCCCTTCATCATAGATTCCTCCGCCCCCGTCATCAGCGATGCGATCCCCTCGAATACTTCGTTCGTGTCCATCGCGGCGGGCGATGATACGGTTGCCGTTTCCACGAAAGCGGAAGACGACAATCGGATCGTTTCGGTATTGCTGGAATCGATGACGAGCGCCGAAGGCTCGACGGCCTTCTCGGCTTCCGCGGTTCTCGCCGACGGCCGCTGGAGCGCTAACCTGAAACGACCTGCTCTCGCCGCGGATTTCTATATCCGGATATCGGCAGTGGACGATTCTGGAAAGAGTTCGCGGTCAACCCTGCATTATTTCGTCGATAACGATTTGCCTGAAATCACGATAACGACGCCCGAAGAGGGTTCCTGGGTCGGCGGTAGCGCTATGACCGCGACGGGAACGGCGGATGACACCGGTTCCGGCGTCGTCGGCCTGCGCTATGCCCTTGTGGCCGGCACCGCCGCCGCGCCGGCCGATTCCGCGTGGTCCAACGCCAATCTATCCACCGTCGATGATCACTTCCAGTGGTCCGCATCCGTTTCCTTCGTCGGTATCACGGAAGGCGCTTATACCCTCTACGCGCGCTCGGCGGACGCCGCCGGCGGCAAAAGCACCGTGGCTTCCCGCGGTTTCATATTCGACAAGGATGCTCCTTCGCTGTCGGAGACCGGGGTCGGGGTAACGGGCTCCTACCTCCCGATCGCCCCCGCGACGACGCTTTCGCTTTCCGGAATCGTTTCCGATTCGAACGGCCTCGCTTCGCCCCCGATCGTGGTCACCAGTTCGACGGGTGCCGGCATCGGCGCCCTCACCTTCAACGCCGGAACGGGCGCATGGTCGGTACCGGTCCTTCCCCTCGCGGACGGCGTCTATACCTATACGATCACGGCGACCGATACGGTCGGCCGGACGAACTCCATCTCCCGGACGGTCAAGTGGGATCTCGAGGTGCCCGAGCTCGCGGTATCCAACCTCGCGGACGGCGCCTTCATCACCTCCGACAGCTACACCATCCGGGGAATCGCTTCCGACTCCTCGGGCCTGGCTGCGGTCGAGTTCAGCCTCAATGATTCTCCCGACTGGGACAGTTGGACGAGCGTCAGCTCGTTCGGACAGAGCTGGACCCATACGGTCTCCGGCATGACCGAAGGTTCGGGACAGAAGATCCGCTTCCGCGCCAGGGACGCCGCGGGGCGCATCGCGACCACCTCCGATATCAATTTCGGCCTTGATCTCAATCCTCCGAACCTTGTCGTTTCCAATAAGACGACCTACAACTCCACCTTCCAGCGTGCCGACTTCACGCTCTCGGGCACCGCCTCCGACATCAACGGCATCAAGCGGCTCCAGGTCAGCCTTGACGGCGGCGCCACATACGAAACCTTCGGCGGGACAACCTCCGATTCCACCTCCTTGAATTGGACGCGCGCGATTCCCGTCCCAGCCTCCGGAGCGGCCGACGGGTTCAAGGCGATCCGTATCAAGGCCGTGGACAACTACGATAAGGAGACGATCGAATCCCTTTCCGTCACCTTCGACAGCTCAGCTCCCGTGTTCACTATCAACAACCTCGTGGACGATCAGCTCGTCACGGCGACGACCTTCGCCGCGAACGGTACGATCTCCGACAACGGCGGAAGCGGCCTCTCCGGCGGCTCCGCGAAATTTGAATATAGCCTCGCTTACACGAACGACGGCAACGATACGAATGATGCGTGGACCGTCCTGACCCTCGGCGCCTCTTCGTGGACCGGAACCCTGAACCTCGGCTCCCAGGGTCTCGACAAGCTCGTCTATTTCCGCGCGACCGACGCCGTCGGAAACGCCAGCGTCGTCGGTTCCGACGCGTCGGCCGATTCCGTCGTCTCGGTCGACGTGGATATGGCATTGCCGACCTCCACCTTCCTCCACGACGGCAGCTCCGTCTGGACCGGAACGGCGTACAAGACGGGATCCTTCGTCCTCTCCGGCGTCGCAAATGATACCCTCGGCCTCCAGAACCTCACGGTCACCGGCCCAGCTAACTCCGGCGTCGGCGCCGGCTCCTTCAGCGCGGTTACCGGCGCCTGGTCCGCGACGGTCGCCCCGACTGACGACGGAACCTACGCGTACACGGTCACCGTCACCGATACGGCGGGACGGACGACCGCGATAGTCCATTCGATCACCTACGACACGACGCCCCCCGAACTGAACGTATCCAACCTTGCCGACGGCGATTCGATTTCGGATACCAGTTACGTGATACGGGGAACCGCTTCCGACTCCTCCGGCTTGGCCTCGATCGAATACTCGCTGAACGACGGCCCCGCTTGGGATGCGTGGAGCGCCGTGGGCACGCCGGGACAGAGCTGGAGCCAGACGGTGTCCGGGCTTGCCGAGGGTTCAGCACAGCAGGTCCGCTTCCGCGCCCGCGACAATGCGGGGCAGACCTCGGAGACGGCCGTCATCTCCTTCGGGCTCGACCTCGCGCCGCCGGTCCTTACGGTAGCCACGATCGACGGTACCGACTTCGATGACTGGATCGCGGGAACCGCGAAGAACGCGGATTTCAATGTTGTCGGTACCGCATATGATCCGAACGGCATCAAAAGGATGGAGATCAGTTACGACGCGGGCGGGTCCTGGACCACGATCGCGACGACGCCTGCCGAGACGACCGATGATACCTCGCTGCCTTGGACCGGGAGCGTCCCGGTCGCCGTGGGCGGGGCCGATGACGGATTGAAATCGATCCGCGTCCGGGCTACCGACCAATACGACAAACAGACCGATGTCCCGTTCGGCGTGCGCTTCGATTCGTCCGCGCCGAGCTTCTCCGTGAACAACCTGACGAGCGGCGACCTGGTGGGCGCGGTGAATTTCGCCTTCGCCGGAAGCATCAGCGACAACGGCGGCTCCGGCCTGGCCGGAGGCCTGTCCGCGGTCCAATACAGCCTCTCCTATACGAACGACGGCAACGATACGAATGACTCGTGGATTGGCCTGACGCTCGGAACGAATACCTGGAACGGAACCATCGCTTTCGGATCGGAGGGCCTGAATCGTACGGTCTGGCTGCGCGCGATCGACCGGCTCGGCAACGCCACGGCTTCCGCCGATATCGCCGCGGACGCGATCACCGGCATCGACGTGGATATCGCCGCGCCGGTTTCGACGATAACCCATAACGGCGCCGACGAATGGGCCGATCCGAACGCCGCCATCTACAAGACGGCGCCGTTTACCTTGAGCGGCGTAGCCCGCGACGGCGCGGCCATCACCGACGGCAACGACGTCACCGGCGTGACCGTTTCCGGCACCGGCGCCGGGATTCCCGTATTCACGGCCTCGACCAACGCCTGGAGCGTGGCTGTCGATCCGTTCGCTACCGGAACCTATGCCTACGTAATTACGGTAACCGACGGCGCAGGCCGGCCGACCTTATATACACGGGCCGTCAATTACGACCTGAACGATCCGACCGTGGCGTTCAACGCGGCGACGGCGACGGCCTTGGCGGGCTGGCAACGGAATCCCGATGAGGATATCCCCGGAAACGCCTTGGTCTCGATCGCCGGAACGGCGGGCGACGTTGGCTCGGGACTGGCGTCGGTGCAGTACTCGCTGACCGGCGGAGCCCTCGATTGGCATACCATCAATACGACGAGCCCGTGGACGGGCACGGTGAGCATCCCGACGGGAAACGCGAACACGCTTTACCTGCGGGCACAGGACAACGCCGGGCGGTCGACGACGCTGGCGCCTGTGACGGTGAGGGTGGATACAGAGGCTCCGACGTTCACGGAGACTAACCGGACCGACGCGTCGTTTTCGAGCCGGCTGCCGGTGACGTTCACCGGCGACTTCCAGGACAACTGGGCGCTGCACGCGACTCAGGCGTTGACGATCACGGCCAAGAAGAACGGCATCGCGCAGACGCCGGAAACGCCGACATATCCGACGGGGACCACGTGGAGCTACGCGCAGAGCGCGGACTCCGACCATAGCGACGACGGCCTGTGGGAAATCACCTTCACGGCCAAGGACGCGTCCGGGCTTACCACGGTGGTCTATCGTTCGTTCCAGATCGATACGACGGCGCCGGCGCTGACGGTGACGACGCCGACGGCGAACGCTTCGGCCGATAGCGCGACCTACGGGATCGTGGGATCAGCGTCGGACGGGACGGGCGTTGGTATGGCAACGGCGGCGAACGACGTGGCGTACAGCCTGAACGACAGTACTTGGCACGACATGACGCTGACCGGTTCCAGTTGGAGCGCCAGCATCAACCTGAACGAGTTCACGAGCGGGCAGGGAGCCCGGACGCTGTACGTGCGCGCGGTCGACGCCCTGGGCAACACCAACAGCCAGTCAGTGGGCTTCTTCCTGGATGACGCCGACCCGATCGTTGCCGAAAGCGGCGTAGGCGCGGCGACTCTGTACACCAAATCCGACATTCCTCTCTCGGGCACCCTGTTCGATACGAACGATGTGGCCAATATCCGGGTGACCTACGTGAAGTCGGGCGATCCGACGGTGAACGTCGCGCTGAATGAGGCGAAGTCGGGCAGCAACACAAACGTGGCCTGGAACGTGACGGTGGGCGTGGATACCGACGGAGCCCTCGGCGGCGACACTACCGGCCTGACGGACGGAACCTATACCTTCACGATCACGGCGACGGATGCGGCGATCAAGACGGCCGTCCTGACGCGGACTGTGGTGGTGGACGCGACCGCTCCGACTGTCCCGGTGATCCTCTCCAGCCCCGGAAGTTACGTGACCGCGAGCCTCGCGGTCAACGGCACGGCCTCCGACGCAACCAGCGGCCTCGCTTTCGTGCGCTACCGCATCGACGCCTTGGCGCCCGGCACGCTGAACAATCCGACGGAGTGGTACGGTACGATCAACGTGTCGGCCATCGGCCAGGGTCCGCATACCCTGTACGTATGGACCGAGGACAGGGTGGGAAATCTTTCGCCCGAAGTCCCGCAACCCTTCGTCATCGACAGGGAAGACCCGGAATTGACGATCAACGTCCTTCCGGCGGCTTCCGCCTACTACAAGAACTCCGACGTCGCAATCACCGGGACCATCGACGACGAGAACGGCACCGATCCGCTGTCCGTTTCCTGGACGCGCGTCAGCCCCGCCGCAAGCGGCTCCCTGTCCGATACCGACGCGAGCGCTACCGGATGGTCAGTCACCCTGCCCGAATCCGCAGGCGACGGGACCTATACGCTGACCTTCACGGCTACCGACGGCGTCGGCAAGACCAAGACCGAAGTACGCACCGTTGTCATCGACAATATCCTGCCCGCGCTCAGCCTTGCCTCTGTCGTCCCCATCATCGCCCCGGTGTACGACGGCGATTCCGAATTGGCCAGCGGCGACGTCAACGGCGCCGTTACGGTCAAGGGCGGCGCCGGCGACGACAACCTGCTCAAATCCCTCGGCTGGCGCCTGGCGCCGACCGCCGAAGCGGCCGAGGACGGCGCTTTTGCGGCGGTGACCGGCAATCTGGCTTCCTGGACGATCGGCTTCAATTCCTTCGACTATCTCGTCACGCCCGCGGCCGACCGTCGCCTGTGGCTGCGCGCCGAGGACCAGGCCGGCAATGTCAAGTACCGCGACGTCCTCCTTACCATCGACCAGGAAACCGACCGGCCGGTCCTGGCCGTCACCACCCCGACGGCCGCCGGCTACGTCGGCGCCAACCATATCGTGCGCGGCACCGTAACCGACGACGACGGCATCGACCTGACCACCCTGCAGCTCCGTTGGTACGGCCATGACGGCACCAACTGGTCCGCCTGGACCATGGTCGACGCAGACGGCGACGACGCCGCCGGCGAGGACGGCACCGTAACCGGTACCGCCACCGACATCTCCTTCACCTTCCCGCTGCCCGCGCTCGGCGCCGACGGCGCCAAGCAGATCGAAGTCCGCGTCCATGACACGCTCAAGGTCAACTACGTGGGCCTCGGCGAACTCTACGACCAGAGCGGCGCGATCGCCTTCACCCAGGATACCGCCGATCCCGTGCCGACCGTCGCGACCCCGGCAGCGGATACCGACGTCTATCGATTCACCCAGATCCTGTCCGGCAGCGTGTCCGACGCCGGCCTCGCGACCCTGCACATCTCGATTGACGGCACCGGACGGACCCTTTTGCTTTCCGGAGGTTCAGGAAGCCAAGCCTGGACCCATGACACGGCCGCAACCTGGGCAGCGCTGTCGGACGGCCGGCACACCGTCACGCTGGAAGCGGTGGACCGGGTCGGCCGCACCGCGACCGTACAGCGTTCTTTCTATAAGGATACGACCGGACCGAGCGTTACCCTGTCCAACCTGACGGCGGGGGCCAGCCCGGCCACCGCGGTAATCACTCCGGATACCATCCGCGGATCGACGGCCGATTCCTATTCCGTCCTTGCGGCTACCATCGCCTACTCCTTCTCCGACGGCACCCATATCGTCACCGGAACGACCGCCGTTTCCTCCGGCTCATGGAGCGTGCCGATTCCCGACGCGGTTTCCTTGGACGAGGGGCCCTGCACCATCACTCTGACCATGGCCGACGCGCTCGGAAATTCCACGACGCCCGCCGCCGTCGGTTTCCGCCTGGACCGGACGGTTCCGGCCATCGCTTTCACCCCTCCGGCTATTTCCTTGTACAACGGCAACTTCCCCCTGTCCGGTACGGTTACCGACGCCAACGACGTCGAGAAGGTCGAATACTTCGTCAACGACGTACTGGTGGAAACCGATACCATCGTCGCCGGAACGGCGGTCAGTCCCGCGACCGCGGCTTGGGGCATCACCGTGGATACCGCGGCCCAATCCGACGGTAACTACGTGGTGAAGATACTCGCCACCGACCGTGTCGGCCGTACTAACCTGAAGACTTTCGCGTACGTTTTCGACGAAACGGCGCCGACCGTGACCTTCGGCGGCGTCAGTCCGCTGGCCGACGGCGGATTCCTGAACGGCAGCGTGAGCGTGAGCGGCAGCGGCGAGGACACCAACGGCCTGGCCGCCGTCACTCCGATAAATTGGGCCGCAACCGCGGATACCGTGGTCGCGGCCGGCGTCGAGGCGGCCGTCACCGCTTCAGGCACGCCCTGGCAGCCTCTCGCCACCGCCTTCGATACTACCAACGGCGGTGCCCATACTTGGGAAAACGCTACCCGGCGCATCTGGGTACGCGTCCAGGACCGGGCCGGGAATTTCGGCTACGCCTACCAGGACCGGACGATAGACCGCGATACCGACCGGCCGGTGGTCAAACTTACTAATCTCGCTCCGCTGGGCGGCACGACACTGAAAAATACCGGTTTGGTCTACGGCACGGTGGGCGACGACGACGGGATGGCCGGCCTCGTGTTCCAGGTGAAGAAGGCTGTAGGAGACGGTTGGACGACCGTGGCTCCCGACGGCAATTCCTGGGAATTCGATGCCCACACCGACTCCGTCGACGGCGACAAGCAGCTGTACTTCCGCATCGTGGACGCGGTCGGCGGCGCCAGCGGAACCTTCACCACCGCCGACGCGAGCGTATACGCCCAACCGCGCATCCAGACCGGATCCGCCCCCGTGACCTACGCCGACGCCGTGACTCCGATAGCCTTCAAGATAGACACGCGCAACCCGGAAATCGGCGCGACCATCACCGCCGACCGATTCGCGCCCTTCGATTTCGCCGCGGATGCCGATACCATCACTCTGATCAACGCGACCGCCTTCGGCGGATCGTCCGCCCAGTTCCGCCTGCGCGCCACCGCAACCGACGCCAACGGCATCGCCGCATTGAGGGTGACCGTCCCCGGTGCCCTGGGAAGTCCGTTCAGCGCATCCTTGACCGACGGCACCGCCGTTTCCGGCACGTGGACAACCGGTACCATCGCAATCGGCGACTTCGCCGCAGGCGGCTCGGCGGTCTCCGTCGACGATATGCTCGCCAACGGCCGCTACCGTATCGTCACCGCGGGAGCCACGACCTGGGCCGATCTGGCCGTCGAGGCCGGCCCCTTCACCGCGGGTTACGAATTCACCGCCGAACGCGACGGCCTGCCGGCCGACGGCACCGGAACGGTGCTGTTCCTCGGCCATGCCGCCCTGAACGGTTCCGTGGTAGCCACCATTGAAGCTACGGACGCCTCCGGCCTGGCTTCGACCGCCACGCGCACTGTCCTCTTGGACAACACCGCGCCCGCGATCACCTATCAGAGCCCACTGACCACCGATATCGTCAACGGGGAGATAGATGTACGCGGGCTTGCCGACGACGGCTCGGGCGCGGGCATCAAGTCCATCCGGTACCAGGTGGGATACAATTCCGACCTGGATCCGGATTCGGCTTCCTGGCTGAACGCGATCGCCTCGGGCTCGATGTTGACCTGGTCCATCGGATTCGAAGGATCGAACAAGATCGATTCCTACGCCATCGCGGGCGAGGCCTTGGAGAATGACGGCCTATGGGACCTGCCCATCGTCATCCGCGTGGAGGACAACGCCGGCAACGTGTATGTCTCCACCTTCTCGACCTATGTGATCCAGGTCGACCCGTCCGGCGACAAGCCGGGCGCCCTTGTGGTCTATCCGGATCCGGACGAAACGAACCGGGTCATGGGCGGCAAGATCCGCGCCTTCGGCACCGCCGAGGACGACGACGGCGTCGCTTCCGTCTGGATGCAGATCGACGTGAACAACGACGGTCTCTTCAACTCCGCCGATACCGTCACCTACAACCCGGGCACCGGCCCGGTGACCGTCAACTGGTACGACTACAACGAGGCCGGCGACGCCGAGGGGCGGCAGGTTTCAGGATCGGTGGCGTGGAACCAGGTGTTGAACGAATACAACGAGTTCAATCCGAGCGACGCTTCGATAGCCCCGACCGCGATCCGTGACGAACTGCGCTACAAGATACTCACCGTCGGCGATACCGATTGGGTGAGCCTCGGCGCGACGGCGCCGGTGGCGGACGGCGACGAATTCACCGCCACCCGCGACGCGGTCGGCGGCGATGCCGACGGTTCCGGCGACGGCACGGCCCAAGCCCTGATCAAGCGCATCCGCTTCCGGGTGCGCGCTGTCGACGTCAGCGCGACCGCGGTAATCGGCGCCTGGTCCGCTCCGCAGATCATCGACATCGACAAACGCGTTCCGACCATCGGTTCGGGCACCCCGCTTCAACTGTCGCTGAACGGCGTTACCCAGACTTATCAAGCCGACATGTGGGTCAAGAGCGATTTCTCCCAACCGGTCGACCAGCGGCATTGGCGGCTGACGGGCGCCGTGGAGGACGACTCCGGTATCCAGGACATCACCATCACCGACGAATACAACAATATACTCGGCACCCTCCTCTCCGAGCCGAGCTGGTTCATCCAGGACGATTTGGTGAGCCCCGGCCATTACAACTACATCCTGAACGTGCCGTTGGAATCGATCGCGAACGCCTACGGCAATCTTTCCTTCACCATCACCGCAGAGGACTGGAATACGCCGACCATGTCGAATTCCGTCGACATTTCGGTGAACTACGACAACCAGGCGCCGACCATCAACGCATATTCCGGCGCGTCGCCGGTGGTCCAGAGCAACAAGACCTATTCGGTGCAGTCCTCGGTGACCGAAAGCGGAGCGGGCCTCTCACGCGTGGCCATCTACTTCGCCCGCCAAGGGGCTTCGACCGACCGCGTCTACGGCTTGGACGGATCCAAGGCGACCGCGGCCGCGCGCACCGACATTACCGACCTGAGCGACGCCGTCGCCCTCGGCGACGGAGCCGGTATCGACATGGTGGACGGCCTGCCGCGCCTGATGATCACCGGCGCGACCCGCCCGGACACGCGCTCGCTCAGCCACGCTTCCATCAACGGCAACGCCAACATCCGCAAGGGCGGCCTGGTTAAGATAGGCGGTCTGGACCGCGTCATCACCGCGGTTGCCGGCAACACAATCTGGTGGGCCGACGAAGTCCCCGACGAGACCTCAGCGGCCATCGCCTACGCCTTGGTCGTGGACAACCTGTCCGCCTTCTCCGAAATTCCGGTCTGGACCGGCAACACGCTGGACAGCATCACCAACGACGACGGCGACATGCTGATCGAATCGATCTCCAAGGCCGGAGCCCTCTACGAATGGGCGGCGGCCGTCAACTCCAGGATGATCCCCGACGGTCCTATCGAAATCCATTACGTGGCCTACGATCAGGCCGGAAACTGGGCGTCCGGCTCCTTCGCCGCCAACATCCTCAACAACCCGCCGCGCTTGACCAAGGTGTTCCTGGGCACCGACCTCGACGGATCCGACAGCGTCGAGTCCGGTGAGCCCGAGACCCTGGAATACGGTTTCGCGGGCGGCGGCACTCTGGAGGCCGCCGCTTCGGCCCTCTCTTCCGCATTCAAGGCCCGCGGCCGGACTTCGGTGGACATCGAAGTCCTCCAGGGCAACGGCACGCTGCGCTACGTATTCACCGTCGGCGGTACGACGGTGGCCGGCCATAACCTGGTCGCCTTCGGTTCGACCGGCGCGACGACGCCCATCGATATCTCGGCGGGAACCCTGGGTTCCGCGCCGATCGTGGAGGACGCCGACAACGACTTCGTGTTCACCGTGTGGGATTCAACTGAGGAGATGCCGACTAACGCCAGCCAGTCGGCCGTCCTGACGGTGCCTCTGCGTGTGGACGTGACCGACAGCAACGCGCCGTACGCCGGGTTGCTTCCGCTGTACTGGAACGGAGCGGGAGACAATTCGCTGTACGGAAACTCCGCGGCCAACGGCCACATCGACCTGACCAGCACCGGCGACGGGGAATCCGACCTTTCCGGCATCGTCAGCATCAAGGGATCGGCCTGGGACGACCAACGCCTGACCGCCCTGTACTTGTACATCGGCGATCCCGCCAGCGATGCGGACGCTTTCGTCTTCGCACATGCCCCGGCTCTCGAGACCCGGGATTGGGGAGCTCCGGCCCTCACCTACACCCAAGTGGCTACTTACGCTTCCAGTGTCTGGACCGATGAGTTGGGCGACCTCGTCAACGACGGCTGGCAATTCACCGTCACCCGCGACCGGATGGACCTGAACGGCCACCGCGTGGAATGGAGGCTGGACTGGAACACCGCCAAGCTGCCGTTCGGCGCCGATGCCGACATCGTCGTCCGCGTCGTGGCCGAGGACCGGGCGACCGCCCCGTCCTTGCTGACCGACAGTAACTCGGAATTCACCGGTACCGCCGATGCGCGGACATCCGGCGGCTTCTTCAAAGACAATGCGCTGATCGGCCAAGCGGTGCAGGTCGGAATGCCGGTGGTGTTCACCGCCTCCGGCACCGAGGAAGCCTACATTACCTGGGTCAAGGTTTTCGACTCCGACAACGGCGAAGTTACGCTGAACGACGACGTGCCCACCCCGAAAGTCGCCTACCGCATCCTGCGCAACGCCGATCGTGCGCCCGGCATGACTGTGGACGTCGTACCATATATCGACGAGATCGGGATCATGGCTCCGTTCGGCGCCCGGCTTCCCGCCGGCATGACCAACAATGCCGGGGCCTCGATCGCCGGGTGGTACCCGCAATTCCGCGAGAACGCCGGAGTCGGTATCACCGGCTTCAACCTGCCGTATCACGCGACGACGTTCGCCACTAATGGAACGCTGACGATGAACGGCGTCGCGTACAACCCGGGCGACATCACCGGGTTCGCGGATACGACGCGCCGAACGTTGACGGTAAGCATTCCGGACGTTCAGACGGGCGGCTCCATCGTCGTCGGCACGAACGGCGTGTTCTCGTTGAACAACGACAACACGAATAGCCTTGCGTACAACGGTGACGCGAGCGGGTCCGACGACGACCGCTATATCTATATCGACGACATCGCCCCGACCGTACGCATCGCTCCCCTCGGGCGGCGCTACAGCACCGGCCTCGATACCATGCTCGGCCGGATCGATGCCGCCAAGAGCCTGGCCGCGGTGACCGACTACAACGAGAACGTCGTGACGCACGGAACGAGTCCGATCGTGCGCGACGGCCACGTCGAATACGCGGAGAATTCCAATTACTCCGGTATCGGACCGCTCACGTTGACGGCCGATTCGTCGACGGTTACTTTCGCCGGCCATGACCTCGTCGTAGGCCAGATGGTGCAGATACGTTCGCGGCAGACTCCAGCCGCCGTACCTCCGACCTATGATCCGGACGGGGCCGGGCCCAATGCCGCCTATACGGTCAATACCGTCGACAACCATGACGTCTTCTATGTCGCTTCGGTCTCCGGCAACGATTTCACGCTCGCCGCCGAACGCGGCGGGGTTGCCGGCATCTTCACGGCCGTCGGCGAAGTCGTCTATATCGAAGATCCGGACGTCTCCGGTGAGGTCCTGTTGCGCGGCAAGGTATGGGACAACCAGCGCATCTCCACCATCGCGGTGGCGATCACCGGCTTTGATCCGACAGGATCGGCAGGGGACGGCGCGCCATTCACCGTCTATGCGGCAAATGCAGTGGTGCCCAACGCCCGGCTCAATTTCACGATCGACGGTGCCGAATCCACCCTCGATTCCCAGAGCAGGGCTCCGTACGGCCACGTGCTGAACTGGCAACTGGCATGGGATACGGCTATGTTGACGCTCGTTGCCGACCAGGACGCCGTTATGACGATGACCATCACCGATGCGGTCGGCTTGACCCAGGTCGTGAAGCAGAGCCTGGATGTCGTGCCCTACGTGACCGGCGTGACAACGGTTTTGTCTTCCGCTTACCTTTCGAATCCGTCGGTGATCGACCGTTCCGCTCTCGGCAGCTACCCGATCGCAGCCTCCGGCAACGTAGTCCTTGGTGGATTCAACTTCAACGGAGCCGCCACGGTCGTTGAATTGGACGGTACGGGATTGACCCCCGTTACGGGAACGACGAAGAGCCTGAGCTTCAGCATCGGCGCGACCGCGGTCAGCGGCGACCTGATAGTCCGCACGAACGGCATCGATAGCATCAATAACATCAACGACGACATCAACCAGAGCTGGAACAGGAAACCGAACGGCGCCAACAATCCGCTGTTGACCGACGACGTGGCCTTCTCCGTATGGCAGTTCAATACCGTGGTCAGCAATACGGCCGTACGATACCCGAGCATGCGGGTATCGAAGGGAACCGGACAGCAAGTGGGTTTCATCTACGATTCCGGAGCGCAATACGTTCGGATGAACGTGGATGGATCGGATTTCCAGGTTGACATGTCATATACCCAATGGTACGACACTGGATTCGCGATCGATGTCAGCGGACGTCCGTACGGCGGTTCCATGAACGCTGACTCGGGCGGGAACGCTGCATTGGATATGAACACCGTCGGGGCCGGTTGGGCCAACTTCAAGTACTACGCCTGGAATACCCAAGCGGCGCCCGGAACGAACAACAACACCGTTACCAGCGCTTATCAGTCCGGATCCAAGTCGCGGGCCATCGAGAACGCCGCAACCAGCGCCGCCGGTGCACTGTTCAATTCCAATCGGGTGAAGAATCCCAAGCTGGCGACCTACGACGACCTCAGCGGTACTGTTTATGTCTATATGACATACTACGACGATACCTACGGACAGATCCGTTACCGGTACGGGACGGTTTCCGGTGCAGCTGCGACTCCCACTTTCGGTGGCGCGCTGGTGAACCATGCCAACAATAACCTGGGATCAGCCGCAGGATATCATGTCGTCGCCGAAGCGGCCGACGGCTTTAAGCCTGGCCAATACAGCGCGGTCGGCGTATTGAATGACGGTTCGGTCGCGGTCATGGCGTGGTACGACGCGAACGGGACCCGTTTGATCTATAGCTACAACGATGATCCGAACAACACGGGCTCCGATGCCCAATGGCAAACCAACGCCATCGAGATCGATGACGGATTCGCGGGTTGGTATGTGGATCTGGCCGTCGATGGCGATAACGGTATACATATCGCGTACTACAGCTCATCCAACGGCGACCTCAAGTACGTTTATCTGCCAACTTACGATACGACCACCGGTATCGTTCCCGTTACGATCGATTCGTTCCTGTCGGTCGGCACCAACCTTGCTATCACCACGACTGACGACGGCACCAACCAAGTTCCGTACGTCTCCTATTACGCGCCCGCATACACGTCGACGAACTATTCACTACGTACCGCCTGGCGTACAGAGTTCGGGGGCTCGACTGTTCCTGCAGGTGCGGACTCGGATGCGTACACGGGCGATTGGGAGATCATGACAGTCCCGGTGAGCGGAAAAACGCCGAAAGATTTCACCGTAGGCATCGGGCTGAGGGACTTCACGGTCGGTATCCCGACCCCGATCCTGGGCTATGCGACGAATTTGGGAATCGAATCGGCGCAACTCAAGGATTGATCCGGTCTCTCTAAGATCATCGCCCCGGGCATTCCGCCCGGGGCATGTTTCTATAGAATATGGCTTCGCCTTATGGATGGCTCCTCAATACCCGACGCCGTCCACCGTGAAGTAAGCCCGGAAGGCGGCCGCCAGCTCGTCGCGACCGGCGCGGGTATCGCGGACGGCGCGGCCCAGGTCCACCATGGCGCCCTGCAGCGAGGCCAGCCAGAACCGGGTATCGGTAGCCTGGCTGTCGGAAGCGCCGGCCGCCGCGGCGGCCGGCGCCAAACCGGAAGCTTCGGCAAGGCGGGTCTGGGCCTCCGGAGCCGCCAAGGCATACAGCAGGGCGCGGGCGGCGTCGGCATGCGCGGCCTTTGCCGGCACGGCGCCGACGAGGGCGACGGACTGCAGCGCCCGGCGGGCGCCAGCGTCGGCTGCCGGGAAATAGCCGACGGCGAAACGTTCCATGACGGCCGTGGGCAACGTGCGGTGGTAGCTGAGCTCCAGGCATGCGACGGCGCAGCGGTCGCTTTCGATAAGGGAGGCGAAGTCGTTTGCGGTCAGGCGGAACCAGGACGCGTTCAACAAACCACGCTTCCGCCAGTCCAGCAGTTTTTCGAGCACGTCGCGCAGACGCAGGCCGCGGACCAATTCACGGTCCAGGACGCTCCCCGGATCGCCGCTTACGGCCAGGGCCGCGGTTGCGGCCCGGTACGCCTCGATGCCTCCCATCGCCTCGATCATCGCGCCGACGAATTGGAGCATATCGTCGGTCTCGCCGCCGGCGACCAGGATCGGGGCGAAATTCGGCCCGGACAACGCGGCCGCGGCGTTTTCAAGCTCGGCAAGATCGCGCGGAACAACCAGGCCGGCGGCGGCGAAGCGCCGTCGCTGATATACGATTTCGAAGTGGTCGAATTGCAGGGGAAACGCGTAACGGCGTTTCCCGTCGAATCCGGTTTTCCGCAGCGACGAGGGTATCGATCGTTCCGGAGCGTCGGCCAGCTCCCGATACGCGCCCGTGCGCAACGCGACGCCGTCGGCTCCGAGCACCAGGTCTGGTTTGGGCGCGCCGCGGGCTTCCAGCTCGGCCCAGTCCGCGAACTCCGCCATTTCGAAGGCGGATCCGCCGCTCCGGCTCCTCTCTTCGATAAGTTCTGCGATCAAGCGAACCGTACCCGGATCGACGTCCACAAGAGCCGCGAGAGGCGTGCTTCTGCCGATAATGAGCAGGATACCGCCGATGATCGCTCCCAGCGAAAGCGTCGCGCCCAGCGCGATCAGCAACACGAATCGACCGGATCGTGGTCGGGGGAAAACCTCGGGCTTCATGACCGGATCCTAGCACGTTTGGACGGATTGGTCGAATAACCGGATCGGAGGAAACGGCGGATTTGACTTCGGACGTTTGCTTCCCGCCCTCTCTCCTTGACGAATGCCCTAAAATCAGTATCCTTCCGGCATAATACGTTCGGAAACGCGCGAGAGCGCTCGGAGGATCTTCTATGGTAGCCCTGATCGTCGGAATCGTGTTCATGGCCTTCGCCGTCATCGCCGTATTGCCCCTGGGCCTCGGTTGGTGGGCTGACGTGCTCCAGTTCCTTCGGGGTTCGGCGCCCGTGATGGCCGCTTTCATCGGCCTCATCGCCGTGTTCATCGGCGTCGCCGACATCAAGGACAGGATCGAGGCCAAGAAGGAAGAAGAACAGGAAAAGAAGGAAGCGGCCAAGGCCGGCGAATAGCCGCGGCCTATCCCTCCGTCTTGACTTTGTTCGCCGTTTATGGGAATATCGGTGCTTGCCCCGTTTACGCGGTCGCAACCGACGTGATGCCCATGTCGCGCGATCTGAAATCCGTGGTCGGAAAACACCGTCAAAAGGTACACAATGAAGACTGTTTACGTTAAACCCGCCGACGCCGTTCGGAATTGGTTTATTATCGACGCCCAGGACAAGGTCCTCGGCCGCGTCGCCGCGAAAGTGGCCGGTATGGTCCGCGGCAAGGAAAAGCCCATTTTCGCTCCCCATCATGAGCTGGGCGACTACGTCGTCATCATCAATGCGGACAAGATCGCCGTAACGGGGCGCAAGCGCCAGGACAAGATGTACTACCGCTACAGCGGATACATCGGCGGACTCAAGTCCTTCACTTTCGAAGCCTTGGCCGCGCGTCACCCCGAAGCCCCGCTTGAGCTCGCGATCAAGGGAATGCTCCCCAAGGGACCCCTCGGCCGCAAGCTCCTGAAGAACGTGAAGATCTACTCCGGTGCCGACCATCCGCACGCGGCGCAGAATCCCCAGCCCGTCGAGCTGTAGTCGAGAGGTAGCAAGGTGATAAAGAATCTCGGTATCGGAACCGGAAGAAGGAAGACCGCAGTGGCCCGCGTATTCTTGCGCGACGGCAGCGGAAAAGTCGTCGTCAACGGAAAAGATCTTCCCCAGTATTTCGTCCAGGGCGAGCACGCCATGATGGTGCGCCAGCCTCTCATGGTCACCGCCAGCGAGAACAAGTTCGACATACTCATCACCGTCGAAGGCGGCGGTCCGAACGGCCAGGCGGGAGCATGCAGGCATGGCCTCGCGCGCGCCCTTTGCCAAGTCGACCAGACCAACTACACGGCCCTCAGGACCAACGGATTCCTGACGCGCGACTCCAGAATGGTCGAGCGCAAGAAGTACGGACAGGCCGGAGCGCGCAGGCGCTTCCAGTTCTCCAAACGCTGATTCAAGTACGGGCATGACGGTCCTGTCCGTCAAAACGGGAACCGATCCGGAAGTCCTCACGGTGGGACTTTCGGTCGGTTCTTTTTTTTGCTTGCGTGCCGTCTACCTGCGTTCGATGGACGACGCTTCCGCCGTCCTGGTTCCGGGCGCTTCGCTCGGAGATGAGGCGCTGGAGGACCTGGCCCGGGCTTCGGCATGTTACGAGGCGGAAAAGGTCGCACTCTCCCTCGTCGCCCGCAGCGAGCAGGTGTCCTCGCGCCTTATACTGAAGCTTCGCGCGCGCGGCTGCGATCGGGCGATCGCGGAAACGGTCGTCGACCGCCTCAGGGTGCTCGGCCTCGTGGACGACGAACGCTTCGCGTGCCTCTGGCTCCAGTCCCGCATGCGGCGGAAGGCGGAAGGGCGCTCCGCCCTGCTTGCGGGGCTGGTCTCCCGCGGCGTCGGACGCGAAGCGTCGGCTTCCGCACTCGAACGCACCGTGACGGCCGAGGCCGAGGACGCGCTGTTGCGTCGCTTCCTTGAGGAAGAAGGCCTCCCGGGCGGAGGCGGAGATTTCGGCGCGAGGCGCAGGCTCCGCGACGCCGGCTTTTCCCCGCGCGCGATTCGGGACGCGATTCGTCCGGATACCTGAATCCGCAAAGCCGGGACATGAAAAGTTCCTTCCCGGGAAGATTTGTGCTATACTTTATCGAGTTCCAGGATATTCATTGACATTATAGAATAATTTGATATTATGGTTAAAATTGTTCCTGTATTTGTCGATTGACTCGATCCGGAAGGTCCCGAGTTTCAGCGAGGATATGAGCGTGCCGAAAAACGACAAAAAAATACGCATTTTCTCCGCTCTGGAGGTTGCCAATATTTGCGGCGTGGTCAACCAGACCGCGATCAACTGGATCCGCAACGGCTACCTCAAAGCCTTCACCACGCCGGGGGGGCAATACCGCGTCTATGCGGAAGATCTCCTGAGCTTCCTGGAGGCCCGGGGCATGCGCGTTCCGGAGGAACTCTCCGAGCTCATGAAAGAAGAGATCGACTGGAATTCCATCCTCCTCGTAGACGATGATCAGGACCTGAACGATCTACTGAAGCGCTGGTTCGAAAAGAAGCTCCCCGCCTACACAGTCGTCCAGGCCTTCGACGGTTTCGAAGCCGGCCGCGCGCTTGCAGCCAACAAGCCGGGCTTCGTCATCCTGGACATCGATCTGCCCGGCGTCGACGGCCACAAGCTTTGCCGGAAGATCAAGGAAGACCCCGCATTCGGCAAGCCGTTCGTCATCTCCATCACGGGGTTGGACATCCCCGAGGAACGGCTGTCCATGCTGGAAGACGGAGCCGACGCGTTTTTTTCCAAACCCCTCGATTTCGACCTGATGATCTCCACGATTTCCGAGCTGACGGCGAAAGCCAGCAAGGCCGCCGATGCCTAACGAACAGGTCCGCGTCCTTGTGGTCGAGGACGAGGACGCGATTCGTCTATCTCTCCGCGATTTCCTGAAGAAGAAAGGATACGAGGTCCAAGTCGCATCCGATGGAGTCGGCGCGATCAAGCTTTTGCTCGATCATGAGCTTGACATCGTGGTCACCGATTATCGGATGGACATACTCGGAGGGGATTATTGGATCCGCTTCCTTGAGCGTTTCTGCCCGGACCTCCAGGTCATCATCACCTCGGGCTTCCTGAAACCCGATTTCTTCATCCCTTTCGAAGTAATATACAAACCCTTCGATTACGCGGAACTGGAAGCCCGCATCGCCTCCAGGATGGCCGAGTACCGCAAGTCCGGTGCGCGCGATGGATCCGCATAGTCCCGGTCGAAAGAATCCGGCCGCTTTTTCCGCCCGCGCGGCCGGCAGGGTCCAGGGCGTAGGTTTCCGCTGGGCCGCGCGCGATGAGGCCGGACGCCTCGGCCTGAGCGGCTGGGTCCGGAACGAGAGGGACGGCTCAGTCTCCGTTTTCGCCCAGGGCGAGAAGGAACGGCTTGAAAGGTTCGAACGTTGGCTCCGTCGCGGGCCCCCTGGCGCCCGGGTGGTTTCTTTTGAGAAAAGTCCCGCCCAACCGGATCCTGCGCTTGCCGAATTCATCATCGAACCCTAATCCGGCTTCGGATTGACATTTTTCCGGCTTTTCGGCTAGATTCAAGGCGCAGGGACGTCCGGAGCGGTCGTCGTATAACGGTATTACCCGAGCTTCCCAAGCTCGTGACGCGGGTTCGACTCCCGTCGACCGCTCCGGTCGCCCCTGTTTATTAATTCCCGCCAAGTATCTTCCACCCATTCACCTTAAAAAGCTTGTCCCCAGCTCTTGGAAGGGGTAAAATGGTAAGCGTATATGTAATCGTTTCATCATTTACTATCTTTTTCCATAGGAGCCGCATATGAAACTGAGCTTACCGATCGGCGTCGCTTTCGCGATGTCGGTCATCTTGCTGGCCGCATCGTGCGCGGGGGCACCGAAACCCGCGCCGACGCCGCCGGAAGAACCCGTCGCGGCTACGGAAAAGCCGGCGCCGGTTGAGGAAAAGCCTGCGGTCGTGGAGAAGGCGCCCCCGGTCGAAGTCGCGCCCGTCGTGGAAACAGTCGACGAGACGACGCTCCGCTCCTTCGCGGACGCGAAGGAGCGCGCGGAAAAGAACCGCAAGCAGGCTTTCGATCTTGAAGCTCCCGCATACCTTCCCGCCGAGTGGAAGAGTGCCGAGGCGCAATTCCTGGATGGGCGCTCGTTCGAAGCCAAGGCGACCGCTCCCACCGAAGTCGCAGCCTACAAAGGCGCGCTTTCTTCTTATACTTCCGCGGCCGACGGCTTTGAAGCGGTCGCCCGCGAGGCGCTCCCCCTTTTCGCCCGCGATCGCGCAGCCGATCTGGCCAAAGCCAGGAAAACCGCGGTCGATGCAGGCATAGAATCCGTGTCCGCCTCCCGCCTCGCGCGGGCTGACGGAAAGGCGGACGAAGCCGCTTCCTTGTTCGCAGCCGCCGACTTTTATGGCGCGTACGCGGCTTGGAAGGATGCGCGTGAGATGTACGTCATCCTGTACGCCGGAGCCGCGGCCTATTATGTGAAGACCGATATCGACAAGCGCGGGATCGCAGGTTTCGATTCCGGCAATTATTCCCTCGCGACCGGCAAACTGGACGCAGCGCTCGTCTCTTTCGACGGCGGCCGCCTCGCTCCCGCGCGCGACGATGCCGAAGAGTCCCTCCTCCGTTTCCGGCTAGCCCTCGCCAAGGGACGCGAGTTGTACGCCTATGGACGGGGAACCGCAGCCGATGCCGCCCGCGCGGAAGCGCGCGCCCTGAAGGCCCAGGTCGCGGTAAAGGCGGAATTCGATGCCGCCTCCGATTCCTTCGCCAAAGCCCAGGCCCTTTACAAGGCAGAGAATTTCGACGACGCATCGGCAAAGTTCATCGAGGCCGAGCGCATGTTCGCCTCCGCCCGTGACAATGCCGCTATCAAGCGTGCCGCCGCCGAAAAGGCGCTCAAGGAAGCCGCCGACAGGATCGCGGAAAACGAGCGCGCCGCCATGGAAGCGGATATCGTCCTCGAAGGAGGCGCGCGATGAACCGCACCGTCAGACTCGCCTCGATCGCCGCCTTGCTGTTCGCCGTATCCTGCGTCCCCTCGCTGTTCGCGCAAGCCGACCTCATGACCTTGCCGGAACCCGCCGCGACGGCGGTCGACTCCGTCGCCCTGGCCGAGCCGGACGTCTCCATCGGTGATGCGGTGGTCGAGGAGCTCTCGCTTTCCCTCGTCGCATTATGGACCCTCGACCCGGGGGCTCCTTTCGAGCCTATGGAATTCACCTCGATGGCTTCCTACGCTCAGGCTGGTTCCACTGATGCCGCTTCGACGGATGCCGTAACCGCGGCCTCCGAGTCGGAAGGGGAGTGGGTGGAACCTGCGCCGGAACCGGTAATTCCGCCGGGCCTACTGAATAACCAGTATTATCGCGAGAGCATCCGGCTCAAGCGCCTTGCGGATGAAGCGTTCGAATACGGCGATTACGACGCATCCGCGGCTCTTGCTGACCAGTCGGCGCGCGCGGCGATCCGTTCCGACGAGTATATCGTAGAGCGCCTCAAGGCGAAGGCGGATGCGGACGCGCTGGCCGCCGCCAAAGCCGCGGCCGCGAAAGACGCGGCCGAGAGGGAAGCAGCCGCGGAAGCCCGGCGCCTGCAGATGCTTGCGGCCGACAACGCGATCTCAGAGGCGAAGGCGCGATTGGATTGGGCCCTGGGGGTAGGCGCGGATAAAACCTATCCGACCCAGTACGGCGGTGCGTCCTTGGCATACGATGCGGCCGTGGGCGCCCGCGCCCTTGAGGATTGGAACGGCGCCGTCGCGAACGCCCGACGCGTGCTGGACCTTCTGGCCGACGTCAAGGAGCTCGCGCCTCTGCCGCTCACTTATACGGTGAGGTCCTGGGCCGAGCATCGCGATTGCTTCTGGAATATCGCCGGCTATCCTTTCGTATACGGCGACCCGACCAAGTGGCCCATGCTGTACGAAGCGAACAAGGCCAAGCTCCGCAGGCCCGACAATCCGAACCTGATCCATCCCGGCATCGTCCTAACGATCCCAAGCCTGCGCGGCGAAGTCCGTGAAGGCGCATGGGTCAACGGACGGGCTTATTCCCCGCTTCCGCCCAAGCGCAAGTAAAGAACGAGCGCGGAGGCCATGAGGGCGTGCACGTACGGTGCGCGCCCCATGCCTGCCAGCACGGCTTTTTTCGGAACGAGCTCGAAGTCGACGTATTCGTCGTCGTCGAGCTCCTGTTCTCCGGAGCGCATCGTCCCCATTGCCAGAAAAACGTGGACCCTATTCGACATGATGGCCGGATTGGGATTGAACGAGCCCAGCGGTTCGATGGTTTCGGCTTTCCAGCCCGTCTCCTCGATCAATTCCCTTTCCGCGGCCTTGCCCGGCTCTTCCCCTTCTTCGATCACCCCGCCGGGAAACTCCAGGCTCATGTTGCCTTCTCCGTGCCTCCACTGGCGGACCATGAGGAAGGATTCCCCGACTTCCGTTTTTACCAAGGGGATGACGATCGCCCAATCCGGCGCGTCGATGATGGTGAACGAGGATTCCCTTCCGTCGGGAGATCGGCTGCGGGAATCCCGGACGGAAAAAACCCTGCAGCGGTACGCTTCCGATGAAGAAATTTCTTCCCAGCGCAGATGCGCGTCGTTCGTTTGCTTGTCCTTCATGCCGCGACTGTAGCTTTTCTTGATATCCGCGTATATACTCCGCCCGGATGAAGCGTGAAGGCACTACCGTTGTCCTGTTGGCGACGACCGTAGAGGAAGAAAAACAGCGTCTCGATGCTCTGAACCGGAGCCGGTCCCTCGGTTTCCGTATCCTTACGCCGGCCACCCTTCGTGAAGCCGATCTGATTATCTTCGAAGAAAAAGTGGATGTCATCGTAACGGATCTGTCCTTCGCCGACGGAGCCTTCGCCGATTGGCTGAACCTCTGGCCGCGGCCCTTCGTCCTGCTCGCATATTACGGCGAGGAGCCGCGCATCGACGAACTCCTCCGCGATGAGTCATGTTCGGTCGTCATGCGCGACGTCGGCTTCCGTCACCTCGGCGTGCTGCCTACCATGATCCGCAAAGTCCTGAATGTCCGGGAGAGCTTGGATCGGCAGAACGTCCACCTCCAGATCAGCGAACGAAGGTATCTGGAGTTGATACGGTCCCTGCCCGATATCGTATATAATCTTGATAGCGATGGGCATTTCGTCTATGTGAACGACTCGATTTCCCAACTCGGCTATGAACCCGCGGAACTGATCGGCAAGCATTTCTCCCATATCGTCGAAGATGAGGATGTTCCGCTCGTCAGCCGGGCCATAGTCCTTGAAGGCTTTCGGGGGAGGGAAACCGGACCTGAAGCCGCCCCGAAGCTTTTCGACGAAAGGCGATCGGGGGATCGCATGACCCGCAACCTGGAAGTCCGCCTCAAGCATCGACATGACTTCTCTCCCGGCGATCCGGTCGGCAAGGTCGATGCCTACGGCGAAGTCTCAAGCGTCGGATTCGACCTCCCCGAGTACGAAGGCAGTCCTATCGGAACGGTCGGCGTCATCAGGGACATCACCCAGCGCAAACGGGCGGAATTGCTCTTGGTGGAAAGCCTGCACTCAAAGGAGATTCTCCTCAAGGAAATCCATCACCGGGTCAAGAACAACCTGCAGGTGGTCTCCAGCTTGTTATATCTCCAGAGCGGGACCATCGAAGACGAGCGTTCCCGCATCGTATTCCAGGATTGCCAGACCCAGATACAGTCAATGGCTATGGTCCATGAGCAGCTGTACCAATCGGAGAGCTTGCAGTCCATCGACATCCAGTCATTCGTCGTGTCCCTCCTGGACTACCTCTTCAAAATATACGATGTGGATTCATCCAGCATCGCCTATGCCGTGGATTGTGTGGATGTCTTGTTCGGCATTGACCAAGCCATGCCGATAGCTCTCATCATAAACGAACTCGTTTCCAATTCGCTCAAGCACGGGCTAGCACGCAGCAGCGGGAACATCGACGTCCGCTTGAGCGGTTCCGAAAGGGGCCAGTTGCGGCTGGAGGTCTGCGATTCGGGAGCCGGCATGCCGGAAGGTTTCGAGTTCGATGCGACGGGAACGATCGGTATCCAGATCGTCCGTGCGCTCGCCGCTCAGCTCGGCGGCTCCGTCTCCTGGGAAAATGCTCCGGGCGCGCATTTCGTTGTCCTATTTCCCCATGTCCCCGCGCCTGTATAGCGCGTCCGGCATCCTTCTTTTTGACAAGCGCCGACCCCTGCCCTATGCTTTAGTCAGACCACTGAAGCAAGGAGGTTCGTTATGGCGATCATTACGATTTCCAGGGAGATCGCGGCCCTCGGCGACGAGACTGCGAGCGAATTGGCGAAACTGCTCGACTATCGCTTCGTGGATAAGGCTTCCCTCGAACAGCGATTCGCTACCTACGGATTCAGCGAGCGAAAGCTGGAGAAATTCGATGAGAGGAAACCATCCTTCTGGGCTTCCCTTTCGCAGGATCGAGACGATTATCTCCATTACTTGAAAACGGCGATGTACGCCGAGGCCATGGAAGGCAATTGCGTGTTCATCGGCCGCGGAGCAGGCGCCATTTTCAAGGACCTTCCCGGCGTAGTTTCCGTGCGCCTCATCGCCCCCATGCCTATCCGCATCGAGCGGGTGAAAAGTTACTTCCGCTGCGACGACAAACGGGCGCGGCAGATAATCGAGCAGAGCGATCACGACCGGGCCGGGTTCCACAAGTTTTTCTTCGATTCCGACTGGACCTCACCCGACAACTATCAGTTAACCCTGAATACCGGTTTCATGCACCCCTCCACCGCGGCGGAACTCATCAAGGAATTACGCGATCTCTGCGTCACGACCGAAGCGGACGCGAAGAGCCGCAACCGCATCAAGGATATGGCCTTGGCCCAGGCGGTCGTCAATCGGGTGCTGTACGAGAAGAAGATCCCGATCCATTTCCTTGAGGCAAAAGTCGACGACGGAGCTGTGGTCCTCAACGGAGTCGCGAATTCGCAAGCGTCGGTTGAGGCGTCCGTAGCCGCGGCCAAGGAAGTTCCCGGTGTTCGGTCGGTGCTCGGCGAGATACAGGTGGTTCAGGAATACAGCGTCATGCCGTAGGCGTGGACCGGAGGTTCTTCGCTCCGTCTCACTTGCCCCCGAAGCGCGTCGGGCGCTATCATGGATGCGAGGAGTATCCATGAACAGAGCCGACGCGCTTTCCCGTCTTCATGAATTCGACAGAGCCCACCGTCTCATAGCCCATGCGTCATCGGTCCTTCAATGGGACCAGGAGACGGGCATGCCGCCGCGAGCCGTCGTGGAGCGTTCCGAACAGTTGGCTGCCTTGGAAGCGGTGGCCCACGAGCGGGCAACCGATCCGCGCATCGGGGAGTTGCTCGAGCGACTCGGTTCGACCTCCTCCGATCCCCGCGGCGACGATTCCCTTCCCGGGCTGGAGCGTGATTTTCTCCGCGTGCTCCGCAGGGAATATGACAAGGACGTGCTGCTTCCCGTCGAGTTCGTCGCCTCCTGCGCCAGGGACGAGGGGCTTTCCCAGGCGGCATGGATCGAAGCGCGGAAAAGGAACGATTTCGCATCCTTCGCCCCCCATCTGTCCCTCATGCTCGACCACGCGAAGGAAAAATCGCGTTTATGGGGATTCGGCTCCTCGCCTTATAACGGCCAATTGGACCTCCACGAACCGGGCATGGACGAGCGCGCGATCGCGACCTGCTTCGACGCGCTCAGGCCCCGGCTTTCATCCCTGGTGGCGCGCATCTCGGCTCGGCCCGCGCCCGACACCTCGTTCCTGGATCAAGAATACCCCGTGGAGGCCCAAGACGCGTTCGGAAGAGAACTGCGGACCGATCTCGGTTTCCAGAGCGACCGCGGCCGCCTGGACCTGAGCGCGCACCCGTTCACCACTACCCTCGGAGCGGACGACGTCCGTATCACGACCCGCTACGAACCAAGGAATCTCCTGTCCGGGCTCTTTTCGACCGTCCACGAGACCGGGCATGCCTTGTACGAATTGGGCTACGGCGACGATTTGAGGGGGTCCTGCCTTGCCGACGGCGCATCGATGGGCATCCACGAGTCGCAATCGCGCCTCTGGGAAAACGTCATGGCGCGCAGCCTGCCGTTCTGGCGGGGGCGTTACGCCACCTTGCAGGCCCGCTTCCCAAAACAGCTCAACGGCGTGGACCTGGAAGCCTTCTATAAAGCCGTCAATGTCGTCCGGCCTTCCCTCATCAGGGTAGACGCTGACGAGGTAACCTATAGCCTCCATGTGATCCTCAGGTTCGACCTGGAGCGCCGCCTGTTCGCCGGTACGCTGGAAGTAGCCGACCTTCCCCATGCCTGGCGTGAAGGAATGAAAAAATACCTGGGCGTGGAACCGGCCCGCGATTCCGACGGCGTCCTGCAGGACATACATTGGTCGATGGGCGCCTTCGGCTATTTCCCCAGCTACGCCCTCGGCAATATCTACGGCCTGCAATTCTGGCGCGCGCTCAGGCGGGACCTGCCGCGCATCGACGAATCGATCGAGGCCGGGCGGTTCACCGATCTCCTGGCTTGGTTCCGGGAAAAGGTTCATTCCAAGGGGAGACGGTCGGATCCCGCCGAGTTGCTGGAAGCGACGACGGGAGAGACCCTCTCGGCGGATGCGTTCATCGAGTACTTGGAACGCAAGTACGCCGATGCCTATTCCCTCTGAATCCCTCTCCGCCGGACGAGATTGGCTGTACGCCGCCGCGTTGTTTCTTGGCGCGGGACTCACGGTTCCGACTTTCGCCGTCTTCCGACGCGAACCCCGCAGGACTCGGCGTGGCGGCCTTTGGTCGGTATCCTGCGTACTGCTTGCGGCGGCCGCCGCCGCGGCATCCCGCTCTTTCATCTATTTCGGAGCGGTCCCGATCGCCGAGCCGTCTTTGTTGCGCACTTCCGCGGCTTTGGTTATCCTTTCGTCGTTTTCCCTTCGTTTCCCTCGGGCTATCGGCTTTCCCGTGGTTGTCGCGTCGGGGGCCGCTGTCGCGATTTTCGCGGCGGTTTTCCTGTACCTTCTGCCCTGCGCCGCCGGGAGTCCGATAGGCCTGATGCGCGTGGATTCCGGGCGGAGGGCGGAAGTCCGGTTCGAAGGTTCGTCGACTGCTTTCCTGGAGGTTCCTTCGTCCGCGCCCGCGGAACTACTTCGGCTGGAAGCTTTCGAGGTCGATTTCAACCGCGCTTTTCCTCTCGTCGGAGGTTCCCGCCGGATGGCGCTGTTCTCCGTCCGCGGCGCGTCTTCGGCGCCCTTGCGCGGGGGCCGGGTCCCGGTCTCCCTGACCGATTTCTTCCGGTCCGCATTGATACCGGGAATCCGGAGCAGCGTCCTCACCGGCGAAATCGATCCTTCCGCCATGCATCCAGGGACTCGCGCGTTCCTGCTCATCCAGGAAGGCGAGATCATCGCGCGAATCGTTCGTTGATCCGCATTCTCCGCTTCAAGGCGGGACGGAAAGCAGCCGATGATCTGCGGGTATGATGGTAACGCTCTATAAAACGGATAAAACAGGTAAATTGCGATTCTTCACGGTGCATGACCTTCAGCGATCGCTCTTGGAAGGTTACGCCCTGACGGTGAATGTTTCCGTCGGAGATGCGGCGGGTAAGGACCGGTTGATGGAATTCGCCGATGCGGCCGAGGCGGAGCGTTGGATCGCCCGCACCTTCGCATCCAAGCGCAAAGACGGATATTCGACCTTATACCGCTACGGATCCGAGCGCACCCTTCCTGACCGGGCAGGCAAACGCCTTGGGCTCAAGGCTGGCTAAGAACGTCTTTCGAACGGGATGCGAATTGCCGGAAGAAAAACCAGCCTTTGTCCAGCACGGAAAGGCCGACGACGCCTCCCGCCGCGTATTCCAGATAGGGGAGAATCCCCCGCAGCCCGAACGGAGAAAAGAGCCTGAAAGCCTCAATCGCGAAGAGGACCATGGTAGTAGCGATCGCTACCTTCCCGAACAGGCTCGCCTTCGGTTCGACCTTTCGGTTCTTGATGAGAAGGCCGAGCATGCCGAATCCCTGAAAAAACAGCCGGAAGACGATGACGATGAATAGCCAGGGCGGGAGCAGGCGATAGACGACGTAGGCGATGGCTACGACGATCAGGAGCGCATAATCGCTCACCGAGTCCAGCACCTTGCCCATGTACGTCACTTGGTTCCTGGACCGCGACAGCTTGCCGTCGATGAGGTCGGTCATGAAGGTGAGGACCAATACGGGAAGGAGTATGGGCCCGACCGCAAAGTTCTTGCCCGCGATAATGAGGAATAGTATGGAAGGAAGCATGCTGATCCGCAGGAGGGTCACTTTATTGGCGATATTGACGCGGGTGAGCCGTTCTTCGCTCCCGACTACGACGAAAAGATCGGAAGCGAGGACCAGAAATACTATGATTGCCAGATGGAATATTATCTGCGTGAGCAGGTAGATTGACAGGAAGGGAATCCCGAACCCGACGGCAGCGCCGGCCACCTCGAATGCCGCTCCTTCGATGACTCCGTATGTTGCCGCGGTTGTTACAATGGATGCAAAAAGAGGGGTTTTAAACGGAGCTTCCACGAATTCCCCCAAATATTCGAGGAATACTATTACTTGACATGCCCATTGTCAAACCCCATACTCGCCGCATGAAATTGGCAGATAAAGTCACTGCTACCCGACTTGTTTTGGCGCCCTTTTTCCTGTTGGTGTATTTCCTTCCCAAATGGTTTACCTTGCCCGCCGTCTGGACGGTGCCCGTATTGTGGGTGCTCCTGGTGATTGCCGAAATTACGGATCTTCTTGACGGACATATCGCACGGGCTCGGAACGAGGTAAGCGATTTCGGTAAACTATTCGATCCGTTCTCCGATACCCTCGTACGCATCACTTATTTCCTTTGCTTCGTGGCCGACGGGATTCTTCCCGTCGTTCTGTTCGCCGTGGTCTTGTACCGCGAATTCGGCATCCTGTTCCTGCGCACCCTCATGATGCGTATGGGTATCGCCATGGGCGCGCGGTCGGGCGGCAAGGTGAAAGCAGTCGCGTATATGCTCACGGGTGTCGGCGCCCTGGTCGCCTCGAGCCTCGTCCGGCTTGGCGCCTCAGTCGAAGCTTTCTCCGTTGCTCGGATGGTCGCGATCGGGCTGTTCGCAGTATCGGTGTTTTTTTCCCTTTCTTCCTTCGTGGACTATTACCGCGTCTTCAAGAGTGCCCGTTCGGATTCCTGAAAATAGTCGGGCTTGCATCTTGCACCTTCTCCATGGCGTCGATGATGACGATGCCGCCTTTCAGGGAAATCATAGACAGCAGTTCTGGAATGGCGGTGATTACATCGTTCTTTTCATCATGGCCGGAATCGGCGTTTTCCGGCGGCTTCGTCATCTTTTCGATTTCCTTTTGTCCTATTTATGTTCGCTCGGCCTGCACCCCTCTCCTTGAACGCTTGACATTCATGGGGGCTCTGTTATATTTTTGCTCTCGTCGCCAAACAAGAATCTCGACTGATTCAAAGCAAGGCGGTTACCTTATCGTTCTGCAAAGCGCCTTTTGAGGGTGTTTTATAAAGATAGAAAAAGCGGTTGACAAGTACGCGGGAAGCGTGGTAAGGTCCCGCTCGCCGCCAGCGAAGCAGCAGAAAGTTGCGGAGCGGCGGGGTGCTGGCACGGATGTTGCTAGCAGTTCAGCGCGAAGCCGGCGGGGCGGATGCCGAGCCGGAAGGGCGCGAAGTTCTTTGGTAATATAGGGAAGGGAAGGAAGCAGCGGAAAGGCTTGAGGCCTTTTCGGGAGGGGATTACGGTCCTCTCCGGCGCGGGGCGCAAGCTCCGCGGCGGTACGTGCGCCAGCGCATGTGCCGCATGGGAAAGAGCGGGCGGACTTCTTCGGAGGTCCGGCGGACTTCTGATGAAGTCCGTGCTTGAAATGATATCTGGCGGTCTTCGGACCGTTGGAGAATATATCATGGAGAGTTTGATCCTGGCTCAGAACGAACGCTGGCGGCGCGTCTTAAGCATGCAAGTCGAGCGGCAAGGACAGCAATGTCCCTAGAGCGGCGGACTGGTGAGTAACACGTGGGTGATCTACCTCTGGGTTGGGGATAGCCTGTGGAAACACAGGGTAATACCGAATACGGTTGGGAGACTGAGGTTTTCCAAAGAAAGGAGCTACGGCTCCGCCTTGAGATGAGCCCGCGGCTCATTAGCTTGTTGGCGGTGTAACGGACCACCAAGGCGATGATGAGTAGCCGGCCTGAGAGGGTGAACGGCCACACTGGGACTGAGATACGGCCCAGACTCCTACGGGAGGCAGCAGCTAAGAATATTCCGCAATGGACGAAAGTCTGACGGAGCGACGCCGCGTGGATGAAGAAGGCCGAAAGGTTGTAAAGTCCTTTTGTCGACGAAGAATAAACGGTGGAGGGAATGCCATCGCGATGACGTTAGTCGGCGAATAAGCCCCGGCTAATTACGTGCCAGCAGCCGCGGTAACACGTAAGGGGCAAGCGTTGTTCGGAATTATTGGGCGTAAAGGGTGCGTAGGCGGTCCTGTAAGCCCGGCGTGAAATACTGGAGCTCAACTCCAGAACGGCGCCGGGAACTGCGGGACTTGAGTCATGGAAGGGAAGTTAGAATTCCAGGTGTAGGGGTGAAATCTGTAGATATCTGGAAGAATACCGGTGGCGAAGGCGAACTTCTGGCCAATGACTGACGCTGAGGCACGAAAGCGTGGGGAGCAAACAGGATTAGATACCCTGGTAGTCCACGCCTTAAACGATGTACACTAGGTGTTGGGCCGAGCGGTTCAGTGCCGAAGCTAACGTGATAAGTGTACCGCCTGGGGAGTATGCCCGCAAGGGTGAAACTCAAAGGAATTGACGGGGGCCCGCACAAGCGGTGGAGCATGTGGTTTAATTCGATGGTACGCGAGGAACCTTACCTGGGTTTGACATCCAGCGGAATACGGTAGAGATATCGTAGCGCAGCAATGCGCCGCTGGACAGGTGCTGCATGGCTGTCGTCAGCTCGTGCCGTGAGGTGTTGGGTTAAGTCCCGCAACGAGCGCAACCCCTACTGCCAGTTACTAACAGGTGAAGCTGAGGACTCTGGCGGAACTGCCGGTGACAAACCGGAGGAAGGTGGGGATGACGTCAAGTCATCATGGCCCTTATGTCCAGGGCTACACACGTGCTACAATGGTCGGTACAAAGCGATGCGAAGCCGCGAGGCCCCAGCAAACCGCAAAAAGCCGGCCGTAGTTCGGATTGAAGTCTGAAACCCGACTTCATGAAGGTGGAATCGCTAGTAATCGCGCATCAGCACGGCGCGGTGAATACGTTCCCGGGCCTTGTACACACCGCCCGTCACACCATCCGAGTTGGGGGTACCCGAAGCCGGTAGCTTAACCCGAAAGGGGGAGCGCTGTCGAAGGTACGTCTAGTGAGGAGGGTGAAGTCGTAACAAGGTAGCCGTACTGGAAAGTGCGGCTGGATCACCTCCTTTCACAATGAAAGGTGACGAATCGCTGACGCGATTCGTCTTACAGAAAACCTTCGGTTTTCTGTGCAAACAAGCGCGGGGACCTCCGGGGCCCTGCGCAAGTGGCGGAAGGCTTGAGGCCTTCCGCTGCGGATCCGCTCCGATCATCAAGCTGCCTTCCTTCCTTTCCCTTTTTTTTGAATGTACCGCGGTTCCGGAAGGGACCGCGCATCAGATAGGGCGAAAACGGAAGTTATCGTCCGCCAGACTGGGGATATAGCTCAGTTGGCTAGAGCGGCGGCTTTGCAAGCCGTAGGTCAGGGGTTCGAGTCCCCTTATCTCCACGGTGAACGAAGCGGAGCGTCGGGCGCGGAAGCGCGCGGCAGCAAGCCGGGATGTTTGACAGGACGAGGGAAGGGCGCGTGGAAGTCGGAAGACTTTCATGGAGATTCCGGGGTAATGCGCGGGAAGGCTGTGCAGTTTCACGAAGTGAAACTGCGGAGATTCCCGGGCGAAGCCCGGG
>Ga0209727_1000153_pt1 | contig 84787 bp, 72 predicted proteins | sample RifGroC1_FD_183995 | JGI IMG/M metagenome (GOLD analysis project Ga0209727, IMG submission 183995) | Groundwater microbial communities from Rifle, Colorado, USA - Groundwater C1 (SPAdes) (version 2) | ecosystem: Environmental > Aquatic > Deep subsurface > Groundwater | place: Rifle, Colorado... | reverse complement strand
AGTATCTTTGCTTTTATCAGTGTTATTTTATGTTTTCTTCCAATTTTATTGGTTATTACTTGCAATCGCAATAATAGTACCACTTGCTTTATTCTTTATAAACAAATCAAAACAAAAAGCAGCTTAATTAGAGTTAGTTGTTTAGTCTTAAATAAATTTCTGAAAACAAGGTTTAAAAACCTTGTTTTCAAATTAAAATCTAATTTATATTTTAAATAAATAAAATATTAACCCAAATTTCGATTTAATAAAATAAATCTTAGATAAAGCACGAAGGTCACGAAGAATGGAATAAAATCTTAACAAAAAAAAACACCTCTTGCAAGGTGTTTTTTAAATGAACAAATAATAATATTAGAGCATTTCTCTATCTTCTCTGATATAACAAAATCTCTTAATTGCTTCTTTTAGACTTTCTATATCAGCATCATCTATTTCTGTGATTTTAAAACCAGCATAATAAGAATCATCTCTATTTTCAAACCAAACACATTCACAAGCCCCATGAACAAATCCAATTTCCTGAAAATATATAAAGAATTCAAATTGTTTTGATATTTTGTTTATATCTTCGATATTAAAATCATCTCCAAGTTTTAATTGAAAGCCTGTTGCTGATATATCAACAAGATCGCAAAGATGCTTCTTTTTTGAATAATCTCTTAGCGATATATTATGGAAAAACATTGATCTTGCATGAAATCTTGGATATTTTTGATATTTTTCTTTATCTATTCTTAATTCTTTAAATACATCACCTTTAATAGTATTTCCAACGAAATTCATTACACTACATTCTTGATTTCTTTGAAAGATTGTAACATCAGAATCATAAAATGATATATAACCTCTTTTAAATTTTACAGATTTCATAGTTGCCATAAATTTAACAGGATAATTTAATTCTAAATATTTATTAAAATTTCCTTGAATGCCTTTAACAATAAAAGCAACTCCTTTTAAAGGAACATTATAAAACATATGGAATGCTGCAATTAGAAATTGTCTTGCTGCTTCTATAACCATCATAGCAGGGACATGTTCGTTTGGATGTTCAAAGAAGAAATCATGATTTAAATTTACATACATATTTCCATAAAAAATATTTTCTTTTTCAACTTCTGGAACTCTCTCTAAAATTTCGGAAATTCTAGTTTTATCACTATCTGTAATATGCCAATCAGTAAGTCCTAATATTGTTAGTATTTTTAATTCTTCTTCATCTGTAATGTCATCATTCAACATAAACTTTTTTTGATCTTTGTCTCTTGAATAATATCTTAACAATAATCTACTTTCCTTTGGCTTAAGTTGGGCTATTTTTACAAACTCGATACCAAATTTTATATCTATTTCATGAGGGAGAGTGTGTAACACATAATATTCATTGTTATCATGTTGGTCTTGTTTTATCCATAATAATTCTCTGTCTTTAGAATAATATTTTTTTATAAATTCTTGCTCTACTTTAGTTAGTTTTGATAATACAATATCTTCGAATAATTTTACTTCTATTTTTCTTGGTAATAATCTTCTTAAATTGTAAACTAAAACATTTTCCTCTTTGTGCTTATGAACCAATTTTTTATCAACCATTAATGGTGGTTTTTGCTGCTTTTCCATATCAATTTCTCCTTAAATTAAAAGTTAATTGTCTTCCTAAATTTTTATAAGAAATATATAAATAATTAATTTTTAAATTTTATGTTTCGCTAACAATTTAAGTTATTGCTAACATTAGGATAATTTTAATGCTTATAATTAAATTATAAAAACAATCATTTTTTATAATTCTAATACATTGACCAGAAAAAATCAATATGAAAAAAAAATATTTAATTTATTTGAAAAAAATAGATTTTAAAAGATGTTATTATATTAGTTTCTTTAAGTAGTTTTATTTCTTTGAAATATCAATTTTATTATTGATGGTAGATTCGTCTTGGATAACAAAGTTGTTAAATTTATCTTCTGAATATATTTGAAATTGGGTAGAATTTATATAACTATAAGATGCTCCAATAGGAAATGGTTTACCGTCAGTACCAAGTTTACCAAGCAAATATCCATAAGGTAAGCCAGAAAAATCTCTTTCCTTAGATATGTCAAGTTCGTCAACATTAATGCCTTCCGGTCCAAAATATATAAAATAATCACTATTAGAAACCTTGAGACCATAAGAACCAGCAAATATCTTAACTAAATATTTATTATTAAAGTAACTCGATATATTTTCATTCTCTTGATTTATAGAATTTTCAAAAAATATAAATTCGTCCTTTCTAGCATCTTCGTTATATCCCCACACTAAAAAACTCACATAAATATTGCCAGTATACCATTTTATATTGTCATTTTTATAAATAGAAAATATTGTGTTTGAATCAATATCGTTTAAAACAATAGGCAATAAAGATACTTTTTTTTCTTTTGTTTCTTGAAAATCATAAAAAAGAGTGTCTTTTTCATTAGAAAAATTAGTAATCGATTTTATAGTTTTAACATCATTTTCTCCATCTAATATATGAGTACCTGCGATTATATTAAAAGATAAAAATGGATTTATTTTTATGCCAGTATTGTACCAATCAGAAGATAAATCAGATGCTTTAATTTCTATTATATCCTCAAATTTATTTTTGCTTTTACTGTTACTATAACTTATAAAAAAACTTCCTTTAGAAGACATTTCTGATTTTATTTTTGGAATATTTAGTTTAAGATTAAGTTCTGGAGGCTCAGGGTTACCAACTTTTACAATGACAGAACGAACTTTAGTTTCATTTATATTTGAACCATAAAGACTAATTTTATAATAACCAGGTTTGTAAACAGAAAGCAAAGAGGTTAATGAATTTTTAGAAACATCAAGAAAGTAATAATCTTCTTTAAAATGACTATAAAGAATATCAGTACTTATATCTTTTTTTGAGTCAGCATTATTTATATCCATTTCTATATATTCTATGCCCCATTTGTATTGAATATCTGTTTGTTTTAGATTTTCTTCACTTACTATGCCTTCAAGGTCTAAATTAATTTGAAATTCACTTTCTTTAGGTGTTTTATTTTCTGATTTTTTGATAGATATATTTGTTATAGAAATAGGAATTTCTTTGTCTTTCTGATCGGTAGAACAACTCAACAAAAGAAGGAGTATAAAAATGTAAGAAGTAAATTTAAACATTGTAGAATACATATTTATCACCAGTTTTAATATACCACAAATAAATAAAAATGTCAATTTTTTAGGAAAAATATTAAAAAAAATTATTAATTTAATTTAATGTTTAATTTGAATATATTTTAGTCTAAATGTGTTAGTTTTTAAGGTAAAACAGGATTGAATTTAAAATATATTATTACTTATGCTGAGTCGATTTTGGATTATATTAGCGAAGAAAATAATAATATTGCAATTTTGGTTGGTTTATAAATAGGAAAAAATGGAGTTACTCATTGTTTCCTATTTATGAAAACTGAGACAATATCTTGTTTCAGTTATAGGGTCGTAACACACTTTGTTATAATGAAATAGGCGTTTTATCCTCCAAATATTTAACTGCCAACTCAAACGCATTGTACCCAGAAGTCATTGCGTTGTAGATACTTCCACCAGGTTTTGTCCAGTGTCCTGCTAAAAATAGATTTTTAATTCCAGTTGTATTGTCCATTTTTGCACCTTTATACGGGTCTTTGGTATTCTCAAAACCATACATGGCACCTTTATCGTTTAAAGTGTATCTATAAAATGTCTTAGGCGTACCTGATTCAACAACAACAATTTCTTTTATATAATCACCTAATATTTTTCTTACTTTTTGTAAAGCCTTTTCTGTGAGTTCTTTTTTTATTTCTTTCCAATCTGCGTTTCTATCATAAGAAATAAGAGAGTAAATATTGAATGTCCTAACGTCTGGTTTTTGAATATAAGGAATTTCAGTAATAATAAAATTTTTAAAACATTCAGTTTCTTTTGAAATACAACCTTCAAAAATTTTATCATTATCGTCTTCTTCAAGATAAAAAATTTGATTTGCTTCTTTAAATGGTGATGTGACATCTTTATTTATTTTTGCTGCAATATATAAAGCATAAGTGGATAGCGATGGTTCTAATTTTTCGATTCTTCTTTTTACTATGCTTGATAATGAGTCTTGATTAGAAATCATTTTTTGTAGAGTTTGTTTTGCAGAAGCGTTAGAAATTATTACTTTTCCAGAATACTTTCTACCATCAGCAAGTTTTACAGATGTCGCAACTCCATTCTCTACAACTATTTGAGAAACTAATGAAGAGTAAAGGAGTTCACCACCATTTTGTTTTATATAATCTGCTAAAATTAAAGCAAGTTTATCGCTTCCACCTTCTATATAATGGCTACTTTCAATAATATGTACAGAAAGCATAAGAACTGCATACAAAGAGCTAGCTTTTGACTCGGGCAAAGCACAAAAAAGCCACAAAGAGTAGAGAGCTTTTCTTAATTTTTCGTTATTAACAAAACTGTCTATAAATTCTTTATAAGATTTTTTGCCCCACTTCTGGATTATTCCAAAAAGAGCCTTATCATCGAGTTTTTTGCCAAATTTGTCAGTTTCAAGAATATCATAAAGATAAACCATTTCTTCTAACATAGATTTAATGTTATTTTTTTCTTCTGGAAAAAGTTTTGAAAAATATGACAAGAAATTATCATAACCAACAGGTAAAACAAACTCATCTGAAGGAGTCATTAGTTTATAGATTGAATTGTATTCTATAAAATTTAACCTGTCTTGTAAACCAAGTTTTTTTAGCAAATATTTTACATAACCATTTTCGCCACATCCTGCGATTGAGTACACAGCAGAATCAAAAAAGAATCCTTTTCGTTTAAAGCCATGTAAATATCCGCCAGGTATAGAATGATTTTCTAAAACTAAAACTTTGTATCCTCTTTGTGAAGCAAATGCAGCAGTTGTTAGTCCACCAGCACCTGATCCTATAATAATGATGTCAAATAATTCGTTCATTTTTTTCCTTTGAAAAATATTTTTTGAAATTTAATATACTGAAAATTTTTTATTTTGTCAAAAATTAATAAACTTAATTTTGATTTAATAAATTAAAAAAATATTTTTTTTCTTTCAATTTTTTGACAAATATAAAATTTTACACTATTATTTAAGGGAAGGAAAAAATATGGAAAATATATCTTCTTTAGTAGATGTATCTTGTGGTTCAATAATTGGTTATGACCATATTCTTATGAATAAGGTAAATCAAGACTCTTATTCTTTATTAAGAAATGAAAATGTTATAATTGCCGTTGTCTCGGATGGTTGTGGGAGTAGTCCTTTTTCTGAGGTTGGCTCAAAGATAGGGAGTAAAATTGCTACAAAGACGATCTATGATTTTTATAAAGAATATGAAGGTGTGATAGATGATTCATTTTTGATAAATATTAAAAATGAAATTCTTCAAAAATTAAGTGCTGTGATTAATTCTATGGGACATTTGTATTCTGAAATAATTAGAGATTATTTTTTGTTTACTATTTGTGTTGCAATAATTAACAAAAATGAAGTTATTTATTTTTCTTTTGGAGACGGGGTTTTTATTTTAAATGATTTTGTAACTTCTCTCAAATTTGAAAATAATGCACCTCCTTACATAACATACAATTTTTTTGATACAGATAAACTTGGACTTTCTGAAGAATACCTCAAATTCAATATAGTAAAAAGAATACCTTTTAGTGAGTTTGAATATGGACTTATAGGAAGTGATGGAGTTGAAGATATTTTTGAGGCTGAAAACTTGTTGTATCCCGGTACAGACCATAAAATAGAACCAATAAATGATTTTTTTAAAAATGATTTATTATTTAAAAATCCAGATGCTTTAAGAAGAAAATTATATAAAATGAGTAATGAAGTGCTTCAAATCGACTGGGATACCAGAAAAATAAATAAATCGGCTGGTCTTCTAAGAGACGATACCACAATGATACTTTTTAGGAAGAAAAAATGACAGTTATTCTTAATGGAAAGCAATTGAGGCTTAAAGAAAGTAAAATTATAGGCAAAGGTGGCGAAGCTATTGTTTATGATATTGGTAATGATATTGCTGTAAAAATTTTTAAAACGCCAGATGATATTGACTATCAAGGGCTTCCAGACGAACAAATAGGTGCAAAAAATAGAATTGAAGAGCATCAAAAAAAGCTTCCTTCTTTCCCAAAAGGGTTACCATTAGAGGTAATTTCACCAAATGAGTTGGTTTTTAATAAAGAAGATAAGATTATTGGTTATACAATGCCTTTTTTGAGAGGAAGCGAAGTTTTATATAAGTATAGTGATAAAAATTTTAGAAGTACAATTCAAAATGATGATATAGTAGAAATTTTTAAGAATCTTTTTGTTATTGTAAAAGAACTTCATACAAAAGGTGTTGTTATTGGGGACTTTAATGATTTAAATATTCTTGTAAAAGATAAAAAATGTTTTTTAATTGATGCCGATAGTTTTCAATTTTTAAATTTTTTGTGCAAAGTTTTTACAATTAAATTTGTTGATCCGATTTTATGTGATAATAAACTGACTTCTCCATTATTGATAAAGCCTCATACAAAAGATTCTGATTGGTATGCCTTTTCTATCTTACTTATGCAGACTTTGCTTTTTGTTGGACCTTATGGCGGGGTTTATAAACCAAAAGACAAAACAAAACTTATTCCACAAGACGCAAGACCTTTGCATAGGATTAGTGTTTTTAACGATGAGGTTATTTATCCAAAGCCTGCCACTCACTACAAAATTTTACCAGATGACCTAATGCACTTTTTTTTAGAAACCTATCACAAAGATAAACGAGGAGTTTTTCCTATAAGTGTTTTGGAGAATCTAAGGTTTACTAAATGCACAACTTGTGGGTTTGTTCATTGTAGAAATAGTTGCCCGGAGTGTAAGGCTGTTTCTCCAAAAATTGTTAAAGAAACTATTACAATTAGAGGAAATGTTAAAGCGACTCGAATATTTGCATCTGATGGGGTTATTCTTTATGCTACAACTCAAAATGGCGAATTAAAATACATTTATTACGAAAATGAGACATTAAAAAGGGAAGATGGAACAGTTGTTTTTAAGGGAAAACTAAACCCTTCAAATAAATATAGAATCTTTGGTGACACAACTTATATTGGTAGTAATTATTTGGTTACTGGATATAAAAATGGTGTTCCTGAAATTAAGCTTGCAGTTGATCAGATAGAAAATTACACTCTATTTGATGTGAATGATAAAACTTTATTTAGAAGTTATAATGGACAATTATTAAAGGAAGAAAAACTTGGTTCTGAGTTTGTTGGTGAAGTTTTGCAAGATCAAAGTTTTTTTTGGGTTGGTGTTAAATTTGGTTTTGGTTTTTATCGTGCTGGGTCTATGTCAGTCTATTTTGTGTTTGATGCTAATTTTAGAGGAATAAATGATACTGTAAAACTTGCACCAATTAAAGGAAAATTGTTAAATTCTACCTGTTATTTTACAGATAATTTGTGCTGGTTTATTGTAATTTTTGTAGAAAGTGGTAGAATTTATAAAAAATGCTCTGTCATTGATAGCAAAGGGAGTCTAATCGCCGAATTTATTACTGATGATGAAAATATTGATTGGCTTTACAATATTAGAGGTAAATTTGCTTCTGGCAATATGTTATTTTGTCCAACAGATAATGGGATAGTAAGACTTGAAGTTGCAAATGGAACTATAACAAAGACTCGTGAGTTTCCTGATACAGAAAGTTTTGTAAACTCTTATTCTAACCTATTTGCTGGAAAAGGTGGAATATATTCTGTGAATAATAACGAAATTTATTTATTACAGATGTAAGTAATAAATCTCTCAGAGAGGCACAAAGGGCATAAGAAAAGAGTTTTGGAAAGTTTTTTTCCTTCATCCTTTGTGAGAATTTATATCGAAGTTAGATTGAAAAATTGAACTAATAAAAATTTTAGAATAAAGGACTTTAGTATGAAAAAATTTATTTTTATTTTGTTTTTACCTATTCTTTTTAATGTTTATGCTGAGGATAGCAGAAAGGCTTTGGGATTAAATAAAACTCCAGAAATTCTATACAAAAGTAGTAAGACAAAGTATGTAAAAGAACAAGAAGACGAAGTTTTACCAGAAAATGTTGATCTTTCAAAAAATTTTCCAGTTCCTGGTATGCAAGGTATGCAAAGTAGTTGTACAGCTTGGGCTTCTGCTTATGCTCTAAAAACATTCCACGAAAAAGTTGAAAGAAATTGGGGTTTCTCAAATAAAACGATGTTTTCACCTGCCTTTGTTTATAATCAGATAAATGGAGGAAATGATCAAGGGGCTTATATTAGTGATGCATTAGATGTAATTGTTAAACAAGGGTGTGCTAGTTTTTCTACAATGAAATATGATCAAGACGATTATTCGACTCAGCCATCACAAGAGGCAATAAAAGAAGCATCTAAGTATAAGGCAAAAAGTTATGCAAAATTAAATAAAGATAATATAAATAGTCTAAAAGAAATTTTAAATAAAAAAAATGGATTTGTTATAGGTGCTTATATTACTCAAAGTTTTTATGACTACAAGGGAGGCGTTTATTCAAAACAAACTGGAGGTTCTATGGGTGGGCATGCAATGGTTGTCGTTGGGTATGACGATAACAAAAATGCTTTTAAAATAATGAACTCATGGTCAGAAACTTGGGGTGATAAAGGGTATTGTTGGGTTAATTATAGCACATTTAAAAATATGGTTTTTGAAGCGTGGGTTTTGGAAGACAATGTAGAAGGTAAGCCAGATGAAATATCAGAAGCCCCACAAAATATAACAGCTTCCAATGGTGTTTATACAGATAGAATTAGAATTGCTTGGGACCCAGTAACTAATGCAACTTCTTATATAATTTTTAGATGTCTAACCAAAAAAGGCAATTATAAAGAAATAGGAAGAGCATCAAAAAGTTATTTTTTTGATAATAAAGTTGAAAGCAAAAAAAAATATTATTATTCTGTGAAAAGTGTTGATACAAAAGGTGAAAGTGATTTTAGCGATGTTGCTGAAGGATTTATAATAGAGTCTACACAAATAAAACCAGGTATTCCACAAAATTTATCTGGCAAATCAGACAAAGAGGCAAGTTTTTTACAGTGGGATAAGGTTGAAAACGCAACTGGCTATTATATTTATAAATGGAGTTACAAAAAATCTGATTATATAAAAATTGGAGATTCTACAAAACCTAATTTTAAAGATAAAAAAGTGGCTATCGGCAAAACTTATACTTATGTTGTTAGTGCTTATAATGATAATGGCGAGAGTGAAAAAACTTATATGGTTAAGGTAAAAGTTGCTGCTGATATTTCAAAAGAAGAGTTATTGCCACCAACTAATTTTACAGTTTCTAAAGGAAAATTTACTGATAAAATTGAAATTAAGTGGGATAAACTTTCAAATGCAACGAGTTATTATCTTGTAAAATGGGGACCAAATTATAAGGAATGGGAAACAGTGTACTCTGGTGTGAATAATTTTTATACTGATCAAGACATTAAACAAGGTAAAACTTATTATTATACAGTATGTTCTTTAAATAAAAGTAAATATAGCGAATACACTGAATATGTCACAGGGTTTACTTCAGTAAAAAAATATTCTATATCAGCTGCAACAATAAATGTGTCAAAAGGAAAGCATTCTGATAAAATCGTGGTTACATGGAAGAATAATAAAGAATATGGCTATTTTGTTAAAAAAGCAAAGGTTTTAAAAAGTAAAGTAGATGATATTGCTAATTATAAACCAGAAAAATTTAATCAAATAGGACCAATTTTTGATGGAAATTTTATTGACTATGATGTTACTGATGGGTATATTTACTATTATATAGTTGTTCCTTTTAGTGATTTTGGTGTTGTAGAAGACGAAATTAAAAGCATTGACTATGGTTTTACTGAAGGGACAGAAAAAAATAAAGTAGATAAAACTTATTACAAATATGATAATACAAATTTTATTACATCAAAAGATTCGTGGAATTTTGGTATTTTTAATGAAAAGTTTTATAAATACATAGATGAAGCATTTAACGAGCTGGACGCAGAAACGAAGAATTTGAAATAAAAATCTCTCTATTTATGGAAACAAGGGGTATCTACCCCTTGTTTCCATAATAGGGTCTTTTATAAAAATTGTGGAGCAAATATGAAATCTATTATCTTTTCTAAAAACTGGCTAATTTTGATTGTTTTATGCGTTTTATCAATGTTTTTATTGATTTCTTGTACAAAAAAGAGCGAAAAAGTATCAGAAAAGCAAAAAGTTTTTTTTAATCATTATTTTTCATTTGAAGGAACTATTGCAAATGGAATAAATCTTTCAATTGATGAGTTTAATAAGACAAATCAAAAATACGAGCTTATTGGAAATGCTTTAGATCATGAATCTTTTAAGACTGCTATTAAAGAAGATTTGAACTCAGCAAATCCTGTTGAGCTTTATATATACTGGGCAGGTGCGAGAACAAAATCAATAATAGATAAACTTGCTCCTATTGATGATGTTTGGCAAGAATATAATTTGGATGCAATATTTGCTAAGTCAGTTGTAAATTCTTCTTCTGTTTATAATGGTAAGAAATACCTTTTGCCAATAACACAACATTTAGTAGTAATTTTTTATAACAAAAAACTTTTTGAAAAAAATAATATAAAAACACCTACAAGTTGGAAAGAGTTTTTAACTGTGTGTAAGATATTTAAAAACAAAAAAATAACTCCAATTGCTGTTGGTTCAAAATCTAAGTGGCCTCTGCAATTTTGGTTTGACTATATTTTACTAAGGACAGCAGGGTATGAATATAGACAAAAACTTATGGAAGGAAATGCTTCTTATACGGATAAAGAAGTTGTAAGAGCATTCCAAATTTGGAGTGAACTTGTAGAAAATGATTATTTTAACAAAAATCCTAATGAAATAGAGTGGGATACAGGTGCTGCTAATCTTTTAGTAAAAAATGAGGCTGTAATGACTTTAATGGGAAGTTGGTTAATTGGCTATTTTTTGGGTAAAGATATAAATTGGCAAGAAGATGTTGATTATGATTTTTTTCCATTTCCTACAATAGATAAAAATGTCGAAGATGTGTGTCTTGGACCTATTGATGGTATTGTTTTATCAAAAGATTCAAAAAATATAGAGGGAGCGAAAGAAGTCATCTATCATTTTTCTAAAACTGAGTCACAGATGCTTATAAGTAAATATATTGGTAATATTGCTCCAAATATAAATGTTCCTGAGTCATTTTATGGAGAATTTCAAAAAAATACAGTCAATATTATTAAAAATACTCCAAATTGGGCTTTTAATTATGATCTTGCAACATCGCCAGAGATTGCTGAGATTGGATTAAACGCATTTGCAGAATTTATTGAGTTTCCAGAACTTTACAAAACTATTTTAGAGAATATAGATAAAAAAATTAAGGAATAATAAATATTTAAACTATATAATGACAATAATAATAGTTATTATAAAAAAAATTCTTTAAAAGAGATTAAAATGGAAATAACTATTCAAATTAAAATATTTGCTGATAAAATATATAAAAAATTCATTAATTTAAAGTTTAAAAGAAAACTTTTTATAGGTTTTAGTTTTATTATTCTATTTATAGGAATAAATGCTATATTTAATTTTTATAATATGTTAAACACTTCTAAAAGAATAGAACGAATGAATAGTATAACTAAAATACAAATGAGTATTCATGAAATAAATCAACTAAAAAATGATTTTGTTATACATAAAAAAAGAGATATTACTAATAAAACATTAGAATTAATCGAAAAATCAATAAATTTTAATAATTCCGAAAAGAGAAAGTTTTATAAGACTATTTATTTGGAGAATTTTAACAATATAGAATATTCTCTACAATCTTATCTGAAAAATTTTAATGAATTTATAATTTTAGAAGATAAAATAAAAGCATTAAAAAGTAATTTACTAAATAAATCCAATAATCTCATAAATATAATAGAAGATTTTACAAAAAGTCAATTTGATTCTTTAAAACTAATTAAATTAACAAAACTTGTTTTTTTATTAAGTGTTTCAGAAAGAGAATATATATTTTCTTCAACAATAAGTGATGTGTCAAAAATAAATTCTTTAATCTACGAAATAAAAGAACTTTCTTTAGATATTAGAAATAAATCTAATTCTACTGAAAATAAAATTTTAGCCTACAAAATTTATAATACAACAAATGATTATCAAAGTTTTTTTGATAAACTTGTAGATTCTACTAATAAAGAGATAAAAATCGTTGAAAATATTGAAAATAATTTTTTAAATGCAGAAAATAATTGTAATTTTATGTATAATTCCATTAATAGTTTAATAGAAAAACAGGATATCGTAGAATTTATTTCTTTTTTTATATCTTTTGTTATTATACTATTTTTATCAATTGTTATCTCAAATTATCTATCAAAACTAATTACAAATCCTCTCAAATCATTAGTAAAAATAACAGAGGATATATCAAATGGAGATTATTCAAAAAAGATAGAAATTTATTCACAAGATGAAATAGGGGAACTCGGAAAAAGTTTTAGCAAAATGATGGAAAAACTTGTTATTTATCAAAATTTTTTGGAGGACAAAGTAAAAGAAAGGACAAATGAGCTAAATATTGCAAAAGATGAAGCAGAAAAGGCTAATAAGGCAAAAAGTGATTTTTTAGCACACATGAGCCATGAAATTCGTACTCCAATGAATGCTATTATCGGTATGGCACAATTACTTTCTCAAACAGCTCTTAATCTAAAACAAAAAGAATTTGTAGATATTATTGATTCTGCTGGAAATAATTTGCTTGTTATCATCAATGATATTTTGGACTTATCAAAAATCGAAGTAAATAAAATAAGTTTTGATTTTCAAGATGTTAAAATAACGCAAATAATGAATAATATAAAAGGAATTTTGTTTCCTTTGGCTCATAATAAGCATATTGATTTAATTTTTAATGTAAATGAGAAATTACCTCCTATTAAAACAGATTCTGTTAGATTAAAACAAATTCTTTTAAATCTTGGGAGTAATGCAATAAAATTTACAAATCAAGGGCAGGTTGTTTTTGATATTACTATTGAAGAAGAAACGGATACACATATTTTATTAAATTTTAGTGTGACAGATACAGGTATAGGTATTTCTAAAGACAAGATAAATTTTTTGTTTCAACCTTTTGTTCAAGTTTCTGTTGAAAATTCGAGAAAAATTGGAGGGACTGGACTTGGGCTTGTTATTTCAAAAAAAATTATAGAGCTTTTGGGTGGAAAAATTTATGTAGAAAGTAATGAGGGAAAAGGTTCAAAATTTGGGTTTGTGATGTCTTTTGAAAAACAGATGTTCATAAAAACCGATTATCTAAAAAATACAAGTAGTAAAGATATTATTACTAAAAATCTTAATATTCTTATAGTAGAAGACAATGAGTTAAATCAGACAGTTATATCTGAATTTCTTTCAAAACATAAATTGACGTTGGTATCAAATGGAAAAGAGGCTATCGAGGAACTTGAAAAAAAATCATTTGATATTATCCTTATGGATATAAATATGCCAGAACTTGATGGAATAGCCACTACCAAAATTATAAGGGATAAAACTTCAAACGTTATAAATCATGATACTCCTATTATTGCAATGACTGCTTATGCAATGAATGAAGACTGCGAACTTTGTATTAGTAGTGGAATGAATGGCTATATTAGTAAACCCATTAATTTTAAGCTTTTAAATGAAGAAATAAATAAAATTTTAAATTTAGACATTGACTTAATCACAAAAACTCAAAATATAGATTTGGATAGATATAATTTTAATCTACCATTTATAACTATATTAAAAGATAATAAAAAATTAGCAGAAGATATGATTAAACTATTTATTAAAAATGATAGTTATTCTTTATATCTTACAAAAATTAAAAATGCCATTGAAAATAAAGATGCTGAAAACCTTAGAGCAGTTTCTCATAAATTTTCAAGTTCAGTTGGTTTTTTTTCTAAGACCGGTAAAGAGTTAGTTGCGAAACTTGAATTAATGGCTAAAAATAAAGATTTATTAGATGCTAACAATGTTTTTGACCAATTAAACATAGAAATTGAAAATCTTGTAATAAGAATGAATTCTTTTTTGAATGAAATTGAAAAGGATGATGTATAGATTTAGAATGATATTTAAATTAGAAATATTTATTTTCAATTATCAAGATTATATTTTTTTATAATTTTTTTCCACTCTATAATATGAAAATCTTTAATTTCTGTTAATATTTTTGAATCTTTTATTGAATTTTGAGTATATTTGAATATAAAAGAATTATATACTTAAACGCTTCTAAAAATGGCAATAGAATAATATCGTCTCAAGAATTAGTTTAAACCATGAAGATCACGAAGAAAATGCGATAAGAAAAATAATTATTATTAAAAACTCAAATAAATCTAATAAAATTTATTTATCAGTAAATAGCTAAGTTAAAACCCAAAAATCAATTTAGCGACATCCTGTTTATGAGTTTGTTAATAAGTAGGTGTTCATTTTTCCTTTGCCTTTTATCTCTATTAGGCGGGGAGGGTCAAAGGTGTAGTGGTCTTTTAGTCTGTTGTAAACTTGCTCGGATACCTGAATTCTGCCGGGAACACCGTGAGACTCCATCCTGCTTGCTGTATTTACTGTGTCGCCCCATAGATCGTATGTGAACTTCTTAGTCCCAAGTACTCCTGCTATTACAGGTCCACAGTGGATACCGATCCGAAGGTCTAGATCTGGGTAGTACTGAGTGCGAAAGTCTTTAATTGTTTCTTGCATTTCAATGGCGAATTTTATTGTTAATTCTGTGTGGTTTTCCAAAGGCAATGGGGCACCGCCAGCTACAAAGTATGCATCGCCAATGGTTTTTATTTTTTCTAGCTTATATTTTTCTACCAAAATATCAAAAATCGAAAACATCTGATTCAAGATATTAACAAGTTTTTCAGGATCCTCTTTTGATGCCAGCGTTGTGAAGCCGACAAGGTCTGCAAATAATATAGTTACATCATCAATTCTATCAGCTATTGTTTGATTTCCATTTTTTAGTATTTCTGCAATTGGTGCAGGCAGAATATTGAGCAATAGTTCTTCAGAACGTTTGTGTTCAATCTCCAACTCACTTGTCATCTGTTGCAGCATATTCGTCATTGCAAGAAGTGAAGTTAATTTTTCTTCATCCATTATTCCCGAATTGATTTCAATTTCAGGTAAACTGGCTCTATCTTCAGGTTTTACTTCTGACAGACCAAAAATTGTCATTGTTTTGCCTAAATAATAATGGTTGTTTCTATAATGATAATATTCGGTATTTGTAAAAAATCCGCTTAATGGAGCTATATTTTTATATGGGATAAGTTCATTCTTGGTTACATGACTTAGCATCAATGGTCTTGTTGCACATGTATAAATATAAATTGCTTCGGGATAGTGTTTTGCAAGTCTTTTTGCTCCGTTATAAGCTTCATCGAGGATAATATCTGCATCACCAAGACCAAATTGCACGACCTCTCCTTCGTTTAGCATAGCAGAATAGAGTATTGAACCATCATCATATATATTTAATGGTGTTGCGTCTATCTCCATCCCGTTCCGTTTAATTACAAAAGAAAAATTAAGAGCGGAAGAAGGGAGGTTATCAGCAACTTGATCACCAAAATATTTTCTGTAAATCTCTTTTGCAGGGATGTTGTCAATTTCGTAAACTCTGGAAAAACTTACCTGAATTACTGCTTTTGTTATGACCATTTTTTTGCCTATTGTTTTCCATCCAAGATTATAGTCATTAAAAGTCTGTAAGTATTTTCCATTGAAAGTACATGCAACTGCTGTATTTGATGAGATGCCTTCTTCTGTAAAAACATGGGTTCTGACTAAATTGTTTGTTGAGTACGTTCCCATTCCTGTTGAAATACTACTTGCTGCACCGCCAGCTAACATTACATCCGGATTAACATCATTTATACTCTGTATAAATTTAGACGGTTCAAATTTTTCACTTAAGTTTCCTTGAGAATAAACGAGTATTGCTTTTGTATCTTCTTTTATAAGTGATTCTGCTAAATATTTACCTGATTGATACAGATTAGCTTTATCATCAAGTACTATTCCTGTTTTAACTTTTATATTCTCAAAGCACATGAATGATAGAACGACTTTCATTTGAGAGTATTCTCCATTCAATATTTCACCTGATGAACTTGTTCCCATTATTGAAGCCTGAGGAAGTGCCGATTTTAGAGTTTCTGTTAAGGTTTTAATGAATTGTGGATTGTTATTACCTGAGAATACCTGTATTAAAATAGAATCGTATTCTTTTATCCTGTTTTCTGTAATAAAAGTTTTTAATATTTTCTTATCAACAAAATAACAGTTAAATGCTTTCATATTAGCAAAATCCTTTTTTTAGTATAATATACAATATGAATATGTTTTTTGCAAAGTAAAAAGTTATTTTTTTACTTTATATTCTTTTTAGAAGAATTCTCTTCAAAGAGTACTGTAGTAGAGAGCAAAACTGCTGCATACGACAAAGTATTTCATGAAATACTCAGTATGATAACATAACTCCTTATATATAAAATACAAAGAGGACTTATTGATAAGAATGTCCTCTTTGTACTATGGTTAATTAAAATTTTTTGCCCATGAGTGAAATAACGGAAGTTCGACTATTATTCCTATTGTAGAGGCTTATAGTCTCTAAAAAGCGTTTCAAAGTAAGAAAATGGACCAAGGGGAATAATTTCAAACTCGATTAATTTCTCACGAACAAAAGGTAATTCATCAAGGTTTTTTCGAGCTTCATCAACACTGTTACATTCAAGAACAAACACAACCCCCAGACGACGATCTTGACAATTGTACATTTCTCGAACTTTACCTTCTTTGTACAGTTTCCATGCGCATTTCACTTCTGCTTCAATATGGGGTTGTATTTTCTCAAGAGTTGTTTGAGGATCAACTTTGGCGATTGCTAGAATCTTCATCTCTTCTCTCCTTTTTATGATACAATTTATTTGAGGGGGGGAGCGACTTCCATTGGATTAAGACCATTGGCTGCCCAAGCGAATGCTTGATTCTGATTTAGCCGATTCAAACGCTCCATGTCGTTATCAGGAATTTCAAAATCAAATACATTTAAATTTTCTTGGATGCGTTTTAGGTTACTGCTTTTCGTTAATACACAATAGCCGTGCTGCAATCCCCACCTCAAGAGCAATTTGGCTTCTGATACCTTAAGTTTTGTCGCAATTTCATTTGTGACCAATTGGCATTCTTTTTTTATCTCGGCAAGAACGTCTCCACCTTGTCCTTCTTCAGATCGCCAGGTTGAAAGGGGAGCAAGCGAGCTATATGCAATCGGTGAGATTGAATTCTCTTTCATGTATCTGGTCAATTCAATCTGGGCACAAATTGGATGAAATTCTACTTGGTTTGCCTCAGGTTTAGCCATGTCTGCATCCAAAATCTCTTTAATTCTCTCTTCATTGTAGTTTGCCACTCCAATATGCTTGGTCAGTCCTGATTTCTTTAGCTCTACAAGAGCGTTCCACTGTTCTAGTCTAAGTTCTGATAGTGGAGCATGTATAAGGTAAAGATCAACATAGTCAAGCTTAAGCTGTTTGAGTTGATTTTTTAGTGTTTCAATGGTCTGTTTGTAATTTTTTTCGGGAGCACCCCACTGTTTATATCCGGGAAAAAGTTTAGTGGTTACAAAAATATCATCCCTTGAAACACCAGATGCTTTTATCCCTTTGCCAGTGCCCTCTTCATTATTGTATCCTTCAGCTGAATCAATATGTCTAAATCCAGCTTTAAGTGCCTCATTTACACAGAATTCGGCTTGATCAATTGATAATTGATAGGTGCCAAATCCCACGAGAGGCATGCCTATTCCATTGCGTGTCGATTTTAATATTTCCATTATTAGTCTCCTTTTTATAAATTATAAATAAAAATTATTATATTTCTTACCTTAAGATGTCTCAAGCCTTTGTTCGCAAACGATTCACCAGTAGATCGTCATTGATGATCTGATCTTTCATTTGCAATAATTCATTAACATCCCAGTTACTGCTCAAGTAACGCCCTTTAGCCCAATCAGCTTTTCCAGAACAAAGCCAAACAATAAATCCTGCGGCTAATTCTGGTTTGTCAACCAGATGGGAATGAATTGCCTCAGGCATGTTCTTGGCTAGAGTTGTAGGCACCCCTCCAGGATGGATGGCAAAGCATTTTATGCCGTCTTCGCCATGATCAAGATTTATGAATTCGCAAAGACGATTGATAGCGTGCTTGGACGTCTGATAATCTGAGGCTCCTGGTGTCAGCAGTTGAGCTCCAACAGATGAAATGAGTATCAAATGACCACCTGTCGATCCATTGGCAGAATACTTACGTGCGGATTCGATAAGATGGGGGAGGCAATAGCGGGCTACATAATATGAGCCTTTTAGATTGACTTCCCATGACCACCACCAACTGGAGATGTCCGATTCGCCGATCTTGCTCCATTTATCAAGATAACCGGCATTGGCATCCGCAACATCGATGCTACCGAATTTGGTCACACAATCGTCAATAGATGTTTTGACTTGGTCTGCATCGGTCACGTCACAAACCATATATAGGCATTGCGTCTCTGGATTTGCCTCTGTTATTTTAGTCTTAGTTTCTTCAAGCTCTTTTTCCGATCTTGCAGTGATATAGATTGCTTCTGCTCCTGCCTGAGCAAAGGCTATAGCAGTTGCCTGCCCAATGCCTCGTGATGCACCTGACAAAAAAATCGTTTTGCCAGAAGCACTTCCTTTCAATGTAGTCTTGGGATCGATGCCCGAATATAGCAAGTGATGAGTACTAAGATTGAGAAACTGTGTTTCAATGGAAGACATAATATTATTCTCCTTTATAATAAATAATTATTTTTGTGATATTTTTTATCTTTTTGGGAACTTGAGATGTCTTATGTGTACAGTTGACTCTCAACGCTCCATTCTCGACCAAAGCTTTATTGTGACAAATATTTCATACTTTGCCTCATTTATATCTATACCCACGCCCCTTTTATTCTCTTATGTTTCCGCCGTATCCGCATGATATTCTAAACGGATGGCTTGATGTCCCAAGGGTTGTGCATCTTTTTCTCATTTATATTATGAATAATAATTAAAAGATTAAATTTTGTATTGAAGTTTATTGCTATTTTTTATTGAAGAAAATTGCTTTTATAAATTAGAATTTATTTTGAATTGACCTGGTGATATGCCAAATGATTTTTTAAATAAATTTGAAAAATGACTTTGATCGCTGAATCCTAATTTATATGCTATATCAGATATTTGATTTATTGGATTTAATAAAAGTTCTTTTGATTTATTAAGTTTTTCCTGCAATAAAAATTGATAAGGAGTAATTCCTGATGATTTTTTAAATTCTCTTAAAAAATAAAATTTACTCATATTGACATGCTCAGCTAATATATCTATCGTGAGATTATTCTCAATATTCTTAATAATAAATTCCTTGATTTTCAAAATATCTCTGGGAGAAAACCTTGATTTGCAGTTTTTATTATTAATAAGACTATCATAATTTGAGTAATTATTGATAAAATAAAAAGAAAATAAATTAACAAGATTATCTATATACAATTTACCATTTCTACCTTCATTTTGTACTTCATTATAAAAAAGTTCAATTATATTCTTTAAATTATTATCCTCAATATCCCATTTTTGTAAGAATTCAAGCTTTTCCACAATCATTGAATCAATATTTTTAAATAAAGTTTTTTTTTCTATTGTAAAAATAATAAAAAAACAAATTTCATTGCTTTTATATGAAAATGGTGTATCTGGCGGATTTATCCATATATTCCCGTTGCCGGGTATCGTTATATGATTTATAAAATCATTATTTATTTTTGCCTGAAAATGCAGATCCGAATCTTTCAGAGCAAAATAAAAATATTTAGTTATGACATTTTCAAGACAAAAATATGGAGAATATCCTTTTTCAAGTATAATTCCATCCCATCCTAAATTACGGCTGGAAGTTTCAATTTCCATCGGATCGCCGCCATCTGTTTTGATTTTAGTATCATTGTTATAGAATTCTATAATAGTTTTCATTATGTATAAATAATAATATTTACGCTTGTAAAAGTCAATTAATATTTTTATATAATAAATTGTAAGTATATCAAAATTAATTTTATTTATAAAAATTATATTTCATAAAGAACAATCGAAAAAGAGCAATATATACCCAATCATTTTTTAAATGGCAATCAGAATAATATCGCCTCAAGAATTAGTTTAAACTACTAAAGACACGAAGAAAATGCGATAAGAAAACAATTTTGATTGAAAACTTCAATAAATTTCAAAAATCATCTTTTTTATTGAAATAGTCTCTAATTATTCGTGAAATAGCATATCATCGTTTAATAATATGTTCTTTGTGGTAAATTTTGATTTTTAAATTGTTATTTTTTAATAAAATTTATTTACTATTTAGAGTTCGTTAAGTATATTCCTCCATATTAATTAAAATCAAAAATATTAATTTTCGTTTACAAGATTAGAAAAAAATCTTATAATTTTTAGATAATTATGAAATTTGGATAATTGTGGTTAGGCGACATATTTTTTATGAGGATTTTACTATGAAAAAATATCTATTACTTTTTTTTCAAGGTCTTGTAATTCCATATACCATAATATTGTTTCAATTATTTAGTGGAATTTTTAACAAACTGGATAGTTTAATATTGTCTCTTTTATCTTATTGGTTCTACATAATCATTGTTTCTCTGATTTTCGCGATTAAAGACAATACTTTATCCGAAAAACTCAAAAGCATTTTTGGGAAATCAAATTCCCTTTTAATATCATTAATTTGTTTTATTCCGGTTATCGGTGTTCTCATTGTAGCTTTTTTGCCTATTATACCAAATATACGATTATCATTATTGATTGTAGGAATATTACTTGGACTAATGAACGGTATTCTTGAAGAAATATTTTGGAGAGGATTTATCCTTGCTAAGTTCAAAGAGAATTTTATTATTATTTCTATAATTAGTGTAATATTATTTTCAGCAAATCATTCTGCATTTTTATTTCTTAAATTTAATTACCAAGGTGGGGCAACTAATTTAATTGGTGGTCCACTGATAATGGGTGCTTTATGGCTATTTGTTGCAAAAAAAACATCTACAATCAAATATGGGATTTATGCACATCAACTTGTTAATATACTCGCTTTCACCAGTATGTTTGTGTTGAATATCTCATAAAAAATATGTCGTCTAACAGCGACTAAAACGCTGTGCTGGAGTACAGGCTTGGTCTGCGGCACATTTTGCGTCTATGAGAAAAGTCAAGAACTTTTTAAAAAGTTATCATATTTTCTCATAAATAAAATTTTAGTTCATGAATATTTATTGACAATTCATGAAGTTATTATATAATTAATAATGAGGTACTGAAGATGGCTAATTTACAAGTAAAAGATATTGATTCAATGTTATATATTTCTTTAAAAAATCTCGCCAAAAAAGAACATAGATCTGTAAGTCAAGAAGTCATCAAGATTATAGAGAGTTATTTAAACCAACCAAATAATAAAAATAAGAATATGACTGATGAGTTTTTGAAATTATCTGGATCATGGGATGATAATAGAACTAGTGATGAAATAATAAATGATATTTATAGTTCAAGAAATACAAATCAAAGGTTTGATAATGGCATATTTGATTGATACAGATATAATAATTTATAGTCTTAAAAATAATGAAATAGTTATAAATAATTTTAAAAGTTTTTCAAATTATCCTAAAGCAATTTCTGTAATAAGTTATGGAGAATTATATTTTGGAGCAAAAAAATCAAAAAATATAGAAAAAAATACAGCTATAGTTAAACGAATATCTGAAACATTTGAAATTATAAAAATAGATAAGACTATAATAGAATTATTTGGCGAGATAAAAGCAAAAATGCAACAAACTGGAAATATAACAAGTGATTTTGATTTATTGATTGGTGTAACAGCCTTATCATATAATTATACTTTAATAACAAACAATGAAAATCATTTTAATAAAATAGATGGCTTAAAAATAGAAAATTGGAGTAACCCATTGCCCAAAAACGACATCTAACAACCGATATATCTTCGCTCGAAATACTCGTTCCGCCCTTACGGGGTCATTTTTGGCAAATATTTGATAAAATAGTTGATTTATTAATTGGTTATGATAGATTATATTAAAATAAGCCTAAAATGACATATATCGGCGAACCATTAGATAAAGACTGTGTGAGAATATTTTTTAATAAGAGGCCTGCGTCCGTGCAAGCAATAAAAACTGGGAATTATTAATATTTAAGTGAATTAAGGAAAATTAATGATAAAAACAATATCTAAGAATATTTCTTTTTTTGTTTCTATAATTATCATAATATTATTATTTATTGGATTTATATTATATTTTTTATATTCTCATAAAAGTAAAATTGAGTCTATTAAACATGAATTAAAAAATAATTTATCATCAATAAAATTTCAACATAAAAAAGAAAATATAGAATTATTCTTTAATCAGATGTATGAATCAATTAGAACTATTTCATTATTACCAAGTATAAGAAATATTAAAGGTAAAAATAGAAAATCAGAAACTGAAGATATTGTAAAACAAGGTAGAATTTCAAAAGATGCATATCAAACAGTACAACAGATATATAATAATATTGCAAATAATTTTGCCATTTCTGAATTATATTGTATTTTAGAAGGATTGGATTACAAAAATAATGAAGTTCCTTTTTTTATGTTTGATTCTATAATTCTAAAAGATAGACCTCAAAAAAATATAAAAATCGATAAAGAAAAATATACTGACTATCCGGAAGAGTATGAAGAATCTGAATATGAATATTATCCAAAGCAAATTAAATATTTTAAAGATAATTTTCCAAAATTTAATTTTGAAAATCTTGTAGATATTCCGGCAATCTTTTCTTCTGAAATGAGAACTTGTGATAATACTCAATATTTATCTGAAAGTCGAGGCAATATAAAAGATGCATATGGTATTTTATATTCAGTGCCATTTTATGGCGAAGATAATAATCTAAAAGGAGTTATATCAGCAATATTTCGTTCTAATATATTGGAAGCAAATTTATTAAATTTACCTTTTCTAATTTTAACTGATGAAGATAAAAAAGAAGCTGAAAAAATTGGTTTAAAAATGCCGGTTGATTACGAATATTTTTTATTATTTAATGATAAACTTCAAATATATATTTTTGATAGAAGAAATATCGGATTAGTTGAAAAAGTTAAAATTAGCATTAAAGAAAAAAAAGAAAATTTAATTTTGACAGAGATTAAAACGAGTGGCAGTAAAGATTGGAAACTAGCATATTTGATTAATAACAATGTTTATGAAAAATCATTTAGTAATGAAAATATATTATTTATTATTAAAATAATATCATTGTTATTCATAACTATATTAATACTTTTAATAACAATTTTCTATTTTAAAAATAATATTGAAAAAAATAATTTAAATATAAAATTTGCATCAATTATTAAGGAAGTATCAAATGGAAACTTAATGATAAGAATGAGTCTTGAGAATAAAAGAAGTTCAAGTATTTTACAGACAATAATAAATCATTTTGATGATCTTATTGAAAAATTAAGTCAAATGATAAATATTTTAAAGAATAATTTTAGCAAATCTTTAAACCAAAATATTATGTTATCATCAATTTCTCAAACTTCTTCAACCATACTCTCAGAAATTCAAAATAAGATAGAAAATATAAAATGCGAAATGAGTTTGCTTGATACTGATATATTAAAATCTAAAGAATTATCTTTTGATATTAATGATTTTTCAATTAAATCTGAAGATCAAATGATTTCTCAAGCCATTGAAATAAATCAATCATCTTCTTCAATTGAAGAGATGATAAGTTCAATACATAATATTAAAAATACAGTTGAAATTAAAAACGAAATTATTAATAATCTTAAGAATATAGCTAACCTCGGTGAAAAAGAGATGGAAGAAACTATAAATATAATAAATAAGATTACAAATTCAACAAAAATAATTTCTGAAATGTTAGAAGTAATAAATAACATAGCATCACAAACTAATTTATTAGCAATGAATGCAGCGATCGAAGCTGCACATGCTGGAGAATATGGAAAAGGATTTGCTGTAGTTGCAGATGAAATAAGAAAATTATCTGAGAGTACCTCAAAGAATTCAAAAGAAATATCCAATTCCTTAAAAGAAGTAGTTGAGGATATATTAATATCAAAAAAATCATCGAGCAAAACCGGGGATTATTTTAAAAGTATTATCATAAGTATTGATGATGTATCTGATGGTATGATTGAAATTAGAAACGCAATGAATGATTTATCAATTGGAAGCAATCAAATTTTGCAAGCATTATCTTTATTAAAAAAATCCAGTGAAATTGTTAAAAATAATTCAAAAAATATGACAGGAAAATCATTTATAATTAAAGAGTCTTTGGAAAATGTAACTTTAAAGTCTAATAGTACAACAATAAAAGTTGATGAAATTGCTAATAGTATTAGTGATGTAAATAATTCGATGAAAATAGTTTTGGAAACAGGAGTAGAAAATACAAAGGGTTTACAAGAAATTGATAATATTTTAAATAAATATAAAACACGAGATTAACTAAACCGCCATACGTGGCTAATTTTTTTCTTTATATCGCACAGTCCTTTATCTAATAGCAAGTTGCATGTTACGATGGAGCGTCATCTCAACCCAAATTGAGCGAAAATTATATATATTTCTGTTGATTTTTTATTCTGTATTGAAGTATAATGTGATATGCGGTCAACTTCTGTAACTGACAAACCGGTGTACGTAATTATTTTTTTAAGGAATTAGGATTGATAGAAACAAAACGCTTAATCATAAGATATCATCATCCAGAAGATTGGAAAGATCTTTTTGAGTATTTATCTTTACCTGAAACGTATGTGTTTGAACCAGGTAATCCCATTTCAATTGAAGAAGTAAAAATTATTTCCATTGAAAGATCAAAAGGAAAATCATTTTTTCCGGTAATTCTAAAAGATCAAAATAAGATGATAGGTCATCTCTATTTTCAACAAATTGAACCAATTGAATTTATGACTTGGGAGTTAGGATATATCTTCAACCCGAAATATCATAATCAAGGGTATGCAACAGAAGCATGTAAAGGAATAATTAAATTTGGTTTTACAGAATACCATGCACACAAAATTGTTGCATTTTGTAATCCTAAGAATATACCGTCATGGAAAGTATTGGAAAAAATTGGTATGAGAAAAGAAGGTCATTTTAAGGAAAAAGCCTTTTTCCGAAGAGATAAAGACAATAATCCAATTTGGCATGATTGTTATGCATATGGTCTTTTAGCCGAAGAAAAATAACTGCGTACAATGTATAGCAATCTATCAGAAATATTGCCATACATTAGATGTAATGCTGCACAAAAATATTTTATAAAGGAGAGTTTATGAATTATTCATTTGAACCAATGTCTCAAGAACACGAAAACGAAGTTATAAGCATTTTCAATTATTATATTGAAAATACATTTTATGCATATCCTGAAAGTAAAGTACCAAATCAGTTTTTTTCACGTTTTTTAGATATTGCTAAGATGTATCCAGCATTTGTAATAAAAACTGAAAATCAAATAATTGGATTTTGTTTATTAAGACCATACAATCCTTTCCCAGTTTTTAAAGAAACGGCTGAAGTAAGTTACTTTATAAAAAAGGAATTTACTGGAAAAGGAATTGGTACAACGGTATTAAAAAAACTTGAAGAAGCTGCTAAGAATATGGGAATAAAAAGACTTTTAGCCGACATTTCATCTGAAAATAAACAAAGTATTGAATTTCATTTGAAAAATGGATTTTGTAAATGTGGAAATTTTAAAAATGTGGGTAAAAAATTCGATAAATATTTTGATGTAGTATGGATGGAAAAAGAATTGATATAAAATGTGTAGCACGGCATCTAACAGCGTGTATATGCTGCGTTGGAGTACCGAGTTAGGCATCTTTTCCGTCATATTTTGCCTCCGCTGGCACGCTATGGCAAAACTTCATGCGTATCGTTGACAAAATGCTCAGGGTGGAGAAGGTTTTTAAAATTATGAAAATGTATTTTATTTTAATTATTATTTTTATACCTATTATTAGTTATGCAACAGTTGATTGTTTACATGTTAATCATTTAACCAAAGAATTATATTGGTTTGATGATAATGATTATTATGGTATAAATTGGCAATCACTTGGAGCAGGAGATGATAAATTAATTAAACTTGAAAGGTATTACTTAGATAATGGATATAAATATACAAAATTTCCGTACAAAATAGAGTTTTTAGGAATAATAATTGTTTTTACTATAGCATCTATTATAATAACAATTATTATTATAAGAAAAAACATAAAAATAGCACCGAGTAAATCGCCTAACAGCCAGTAAGGTGGCTTGAGGAGTACCAAAACCTTCCCTTAGTGGCAAACCGTTATCCCGCAAGACAGATTGTAAGATTGTTTGTTAAAAATAAAAAATTATGGTATTATTATCTTGCCCCGAAGATGCCCGTCGTTCCTTGACGAGCAAAGAAAACGAATAAATTTTGATTAATTTAGTCGCGGTGTTACGTAGAAAGAATGTTATTTGAAAAACAAGAATATCAAGATGATTGTGTTAATAATCTAACTCCAGTAATTTCATCAATTTGTATTGAGAGGGTTAACCGAGCAGGTGTTAAATTAAAAGATGATTTATTAAGTCATGATTTGGATATTGGGTATAAAGTATTTTTTCTTACCGATAAACCCGATATTAAATATGAAAAATATCATTTTGAATTATTTGGACATAGGTCGGAAGTACTGGATACTTTTTATAATATGCTTGCTGCAACTTCAAAAGAATTAAATAGTAAAATCGAAGAAATAGAAAAAGATATATTATATAAAGTAAATAATAACTCGAATGTTAAATTACATTTAGTATAAATTTTAACACTAAAAAATTTTAATAAAAAAGAATGATTTTATCCTAAAAGTATTATATAATTAACATATAATATATTTTTATTAAAGTTTTATTCAATTTTTCGTGAATTTCATTGTTTATCTGAGATTTATTTTATTAAATCGAAATTTGAGTTAATAATAATGTAAAAAATACTCAAAAATTTTACATATTTTTTTATTTTATTAAAAAAGAAATAATTTCTTGCATATTCTCTAAATTATATTATTTTATATATTATATTCATTAGCATCTAAAATAGGAAGTGTTTATGTTTGTAAAAGATTTTGCGAAGACAGCAATAATTTATAACAATGAAGAAATAAGTTACAAAAAACTCATCGTAGAGATAACTCGATATAGTGAACTCTATACAATTGATAAAGGTGCAATGGTCGGTATTTTTGCAGAAAATCGTCCAGAATGGATATATGCTTTTTTTTCTGTGTGGTATAATGGTGGTACTAATGTTGCAATAGACTTTATGGCTAGCCCAGAAGAAATTAGCTATATAATTGATGATTGTACTCCGCAATTAATTTTTACATCAGCAGAAAACAAACCAGCACTTACCAATGCTATATCATTATCAAAACATAAACCAAAAATATTAGTATTTGAAGAAATGGTATTCTCTGATGTTATCAAAAAAGAAGAAGTAAAAAACGATGATAATGATGTTGCTGTTATTATATACACATCTGGCACTACAGGCAACCCCAAAGGCGTAATGCTTACACATAAGAATCTATTGACTAATATAGTTGGGATTAATGCTTTGAATATTATGAATAGTGCGGATATTTTTGCAGTAATTTTACCGTTTCATCATATTTATCCTCTTACAGGCACTGTTCTTTTTCCATTTTGGCTTGGCGTTACTATTGTTATTGTAGAAAAACTATCAAGTGATGTAATTCTTTCCACATTCCAAAAATATAAAATGACAATACTTTTTGGTATCCCAAGACTTTACAATCTTTTTCATAAAGCAATTATGGATAAAATAAATTCAAAAGGTATTACTCGTTTATTCTTTGCCTTATGTAAACTAATTAGGAATAAAAAATTTAGCCGTATCATATTTGGTAAAGTACATAAATTATTTGGTGGAAAGATTAGATATTTTCTTACTGGTGGCTCAAAGGTAAAAGATCAAGTAATGGAAGACTTTGGAGTACTTGGATTTAGTATGACAGAAGGATATGGATTATCAGAAACCTCTCCTCTAAACACAGCAAACAATACACATAGTGTATTTAGAAAAGGTTCTATTGGTAAACCTCTTTGCAATGTTGAAGTTAAAATAGTTGATGACGAAATTGTTGTTAAAGGCGACCATGTAATGGTTGGCTATTATAATAAACAAACAGAAACTGAGGCAGTGATTAAAGATGGGTGGTTTTATACAGGGGATGAAGGTTATATCGATAACGATGGTTATATTTTTATTACTGGACGTAAAAAAGAACTTTTGGTATTAGAAAACGGTAAAAAAGTAAACCCAGAGGAAATAGAAAATAAAATAATGGAACTCAATCCAGACCTTATTAAAGAAATAGGCGTTTTTGCAAAAGATGATAAAATATTCGCTTTGATCTTACCAAATATCGATGAATTAAAAAAGATGAATATTGTAAATATATTTGAGACTATGAAATGGCAAGTTTTAGACCAGTATAATAAAATGGCAAGGGATTTCAAAAAAATATTTAATTTTAAAATTGTTACTGATGAACTGCCGAAAACCCGTATTGGCAAACTAAAACGCTTTGCTTTCTCACAAATTTTTACGCAAGATGAAAAAAAAGAAGTAAAACATGAGATAGACCTTGATTTTGAAGAATATTCTCTAATTAAAAACTATTTAGCGCATGCAGTAAAAAAAGAAGTTTACCCAGAAAGTCATATAGAACTTGATTTGGGGCTTGACTCAATAGAAAAGGTTGAATTTATAAGCTTTTTGGAGCATTCTTTTGGAATTACTGTAACAACAGAAGACATTGCCTCACATCCTCTTGTAAAAGAAATTGCTTTATATATGCAAGAAAAAAAGACAAAAATTGAGGCAGAAGAAACAGGTTGGGATAAAATACTCGAAAATATTGAGACAGTAAAAATTAAATCAAAACCATTTTTTTCTTTTCTTACAAAATTTTTTCTTTGGTTACCTTTTAAGGTATATTATAGACTAAAAGTAAAAGGTTTGAATACAATGCCAAAACCGCCATATATCATAACTCCAAATCATCAAAGTTTTGTAGATGCGTTTTTAATTAACGCTGGACTTAAAAATAGATTTTTGAAAGACACATTCTTTTTGGCAAATGAAAAACATTTTAAACATAAGGTAGGTAGATTTATAACAAATTCTTCAAATATAATAACTGTGAATATAAATACAAATCTCAAAATGTCTTTACAAAAAATTGCCCTTGTTTTAAAAAATAATAAAAATGTAGTAATATTTCCAGAAGGTGCAAGAACTCGCGATGGTAATCTTATGGAATTTAAAAAAACATTCGCAATACTTGCAAAAGTGTTAAATGTGCCAATAGTGCCAGTTTGTATAAATGGTGCGTTGAAATCTTTTCCTTATGGCAAAAAATTTCCTAAACCAACAAAAATTGAGGTTACTTTTTTACCTCCTTTGTATCCAGAGGCTTTGTCTTATAAAGAGATAATTGATAATACAAGGGATGCGATAAAAAAAATACTTGATAAATATAAAGAATAAATTGTGAATGCCAAAAAAAGGCAATAAACAATGCCAATAGATAACACAATTTTAATTTTGATAAAAAAATTTCGCATAAAAGCACGGAGGAAATACGGATAAAATCTATTTTTTTAAATTAAACCTTCGTGAAATTTCGTGTGTTTTTCGTGTTAAAACTCCATTTCTTTTAAAAATTGGGATAAATGAGAAATAATAAGGAAAATATGAAAAAAATATATATTATATTTATTATTTTTATTATAACCGTATCATTTCAGGCAAAAGAACACTATATAGGTACAAAATTAAGCTTAAATTTTGGTGGATTTATTTTAGAAGTTAATCCAAATCATATACAAGTGCTTACTGGCTTTTCTTATTCATTATTTTTAAAGAATAATTTTTCTCTACAAAACAATCTTTCTTTAGGGTATGAACGCAATATTAATAAAATTTACACTCAAAATGGAATTGACTTTTCATATTCTTTTTATCCTATGTTTTCGTTACAAAAAAATAAGGTTGGTTTAGGAATATCGACTTTAGGGATAAAACTAATGTGGTGTCCTTATTCTTATGTTATTTATCAAGAAAGTTGGATAAAACCAAGAAATGAGATAGATAATAATAAAGACGTTTTTTCTTTTAACGATTTTTATTATTGGAAAACATTTTCTAAAGACGAGTATAATTCTTACTTAAATATAGGTTTTTCACAAAAAATTAGCTGCGATGTTTTTTTAGGTAAAGATAATGATATTATTTTTAGCGTATTTTATTGCGAACTTGATTTTTTATTTACTCTACTATATAGAAGTAAACTTGTGTTTGGGGTTTATTATACAGGTAACTTGCCATTTTTTTACTATGGTGTAAATATTGGTAGTTCTATATCATTTAAAATTAAAAACAATAAGGGTAATAAATGAAAAAAATTGCTATATTATTTTTACTATTATTATCAAACCTTCTGTATTCTCAAGAAGATGAGGATTTGATAGAAAAGAAAATATATAATTTTCTAACAATTTCTAAATACACAAGAGATGTAGGGATAGGTTTACTCACCCCAGCTGCTATATTTTCTTTAGCTTCAATTCCTATTTTTGCATATTACAATTTTCAGGAAGATTTTATACCGGATGATTCAGGAATTTTTGATTATAATCATAACGATATATTAGCATTAGGGATTTCTTCTCTTTCTTGCGGCATGTTTTTTAATATTTCTATTGCCACTCTATTTATTTTTTCTAAAATATATGAAGATAAAGCAAATTTACTATTAAATCAAATTCCATTAGAAAAAAGACAAAATATAGATAAAAACATTCCATCATACTTAAAACCATGGAATTTAAACAAAAAACTTGCTATAACTGGGATGCTACTTCTTATTTACGGAGGAATATCTATCACTGGTGGAATAGTAGAATTAATTGCATTTAATATGATTAAAATTAATAGATTAAATATTACGAATAGATTTAATTATAGAGAAACAGAATCACATATTAACGAAAGTTCAGGCACACGACAAAATATGGTTTCTATTAGTGTTTTGTTAAGTATTGGCTCTGCTATGGAGCTTGCTGGTATTATTTTTTTTATTGCATACAGTCTTGAAAAACAAAAAAATTTAATGTATAACAAATATAATTTAACAAAATATTCCCCTATTTTGGGAGTTAATCCAAATAACGCTCTTTTAGGGTTAAAAATAAGTTTTTGATATACCCAAATGTTTCAGGTTTGTCATATATCATAAAATCTAATTACTTTAATATCAAGTAATTATGCGATTTTAATCAGTGTAATCTGTGACAATCTGATTAATCTGTGTTATATATAGAAAGGTTAATTATGCGAAAAAAATTTAAAGTTTTATTATTTTTTATCTTTACTACATTTATTTATTTTAATATGTATTCTGAAGAAATTAATTTTACTGTATTAAATCTTTCTATTGAAGAATGCGTTGATTTAGCAGAAAAAACATCTTATGATGTGATAAAAACTCAAATTGATAAAGAAAATCTTGATATTTCTTTAATTAGTAATTGGTTTGCTTATCTTCCAGATGTGACATTCTCATTGGATGATAGTAATAGATATAATTATGTTGGTGAAGAAAAAAAATATCAACTTCCAGATAATTATAAAGAACAAACATCTTCAAATGACAATACTTTAAGACAAAAGATAAAATTTAGTCAAAAAATTTTTGATTCTTCTACAATAGATTTAATAATTGACTCAAAAAATCATAAAATAAAAAAAGAAATATTGGTAGATCAGTATAAACTATCGATAAGGTATCTTGTACGACAACTCTATTACGAAACACTTGTTTTTGAGGAACAGTTAGACTATTACATCAAAACCCTCGAACTTTTTAAAAACACAGGGGCAACAAATGGAATAGAAGGACTTTTTTCAGCAGACAACACAATTACAAAATTAAATATTGAAAAAAATATTTTATGGTTAGAATCAAAAATCACAGAAAACAAATTGTCTTTACTTTCTACGCTAAGGCGACCTTTAACAAAAAAACTTATTTTAACAACTCCTTTAAAAGAGATTGTTTTAAATAAAGAGAATGATATTAAACTCGCTTTAGAAAAAAATATAATAATAAAAAATAAATATATTGATATTGAAGAACAAAAAAAAGATTATGTGTTAAATTTTATGAACTTTTTTCCTAATTTAAATATAGGACTTGATAGTAAATTCGCTGATAATCTAACGTTAGGTGTTAATTTTAATATGCAAGGAAAAAGTATAAATGCTGCTATGTCTGGAGAATACCTTCTTTATGATTACAACAATTATTATTATGTAAGTAAAATTGATGATTATAAATATAATTATGAAAATAAAAAAACCAATGATTGGGACTTTGGAAATTTTAATCTTAGTATAATTGGTTCTATTGACCTCGATAAACTTGCTAATACGGGGCTTTCTGTTAAAAGGTTAAAAAATGAAATAATTAAATATGAAACTGATATTTCTTCTTATAAAGACTCAGTTATTTTGTCTATGGAAAAATTATATTTAAATATCAAAAAAATTTCAAAAAACATACAAATATTAACAGCTAAAATAGATTATATAAAACAAAAAAAAGATTTGATTGATAAAGGAAATATTCCAAATGATATAAATAAGGTTGAATATTACGAAACTCAAAATAAACTAATCATTGATTATATAGAACAATTATATGCTGAAAAAAATAATCTTTATGATGAATACTGTTTGTATTACCAAAAAATAGATGGAAAATAATTTTTATACGAGGAGAATACAATGAATAAAACAATTTTATATTTTTTAATATTTTTTATAACTATTTTTATTATTGGATGTACAGTTGAAAAACTAGAAGAAAAAGAATCAAATGATAGTTTTGAGAAATCTTTTGTTTTACCTGTGGACGGTCTAATAACCAATGCCTCAATTGAGTCAGTAATTGATGTTGATTATTATCGTTTTCCTATAAAAGCAAATATCAGTTATTATATCAAGTTAGAATGGTACAAAAAAGACAAGATGAATTTGGAGGGAATAATTTATGACAAAGATAAAAAGAAAATGAAAGAGATATATAAATTTTCTTCTGATGACAATTCAAGTGATAAAACATTTTATTATTCAAGTTTTTATAATAATTTATCTCAAGATTGTTATATAAAAATATATGATTATAATGGTACTGGAACAGGTTCTTACGAAATAAGCATAAGAGAGGCTAATAGATAGAGATTATTAGAAAACACTATATTAAATTAATTTTACCATAAAGATCATAAAAAATTGGCAATATTCTAACTAAAAAACTTTGTTTTTTTTGATTTTTATATAAATATGAAATTAAGATTTCTATTTTTTTTCTTTTTTTTGATTTTCTATTGCGTTGACATAATAAAGTACAGTATCAAGTTCCATTTCAAGGTTTACATTACTTATAACAAAATCATCTGGGACTCTAAGATGGATTGGTACAAAATTAAGCAATCCTTTAATGCCTGCTTCTATCATAAGATCAAGGATTTGTTGAGCAAATAAATCAGGTATTGCCATAATTGCTGTTTTAATTTTATTTTCTTTTATATAATTAGTTAATTCTTCAATAGGTAATACAGGAATATCACTGTCTTTGTTTATTTTAGAAGGATTATTATCAAAAGCACAAACTACTTTTACCCCTTCTTTTTCAAATCCTTTATATTTCATTAAAGCAGTACCTATATTTCCTGCTCCAACTATAATAACGTTTTCAACTTCACCTTTACCAAGTACTTCATTTAATTTTTCAATTAAATTATCTATTAAATATCCGCCTTTTTTAGTACCAGAAATATCAAATAAAGCAAAATCTTTTCTAACCTGTGAGGAGTCAACTCCAACAGCATCTGATAGGTTTTCAGAAAAAACTTTTATAAAACCAAGAGATTTAAGTCTTACTAAAGCTTTTTTATATTTTGATAATCTTAAAATAGTGTTTCTGTTATTAAACATATTAATTCCTAATATCTAATTTAATTTGCGGAATATTAAAAAGTTTTAATCAGTGTCAATCTGACCAATACTCATTTAATAAATAAAAGTCTTAATTTATAAAAATGATAATACATTGTACAAAAAAAGTCAATATATTATGTGATAAACCTCACATATTAAATAGAATTTATAACATAAAATTATACAATATTAATATAATCTAAAAAAACTCTCTAATTATACTCAATCGTTTTTAAAATGGCAATAAGAATAATATCACCTCAAGAATTAGTTTAAATCACAAAAGTCACGAAAAAAACGAAGAAAATGCGATAAGAAAAATAATTTTGATTAAAAATTTCAATAAATTAAAAAAAATATCTTTTTTATTGAAATACTCTCCAATTCTTCGTAAACTTCGTGGTTTATCTGAGATTATTTTATTAAATTGAAATTTAGGTATATAATTAGAAATTAATAAAATTGTAAATTGATAATTTTTTATAAAATATTATTTTTTTATTTTCCTATTGTTTTCTCAAATTTTTTATTTTATAATGATAATTGTATTCAATACTTTGTTTTTAAGAGCACAATATGAACAAACAAAATATAAAAATTGAAAAATTAATCTATCTTTTATCTTTTATTGCAGGTCTTGTATTTTTAAGCACAAAAAACTATTCACTATTCCATTTTTCATTAGAACTTTTTGGTATTATTGTTTCTTTTGCAGTTTTAATTATTGCAGCAAATTCTTACCAATCAAATAATAATAGTTACTTGATGTTTCTTGGAGTCGCATTTTGTTTTTATGGAACATTTAATTTCCTGCATATTATTTCTCATGATCGATTAGGAATTATTGTTGGTTACCCAAAAGATTTGTCTTATCAATTAAAAATAATTTCTAATTTTATAATATCTGGGTCTTTTTTGCTATCTTTTATATTTATTAAGAAAAAAATTAATATTAGAATTATATTCTACTCATATACTGTACTTTTTGCTATAATTTTGTTGATAGTTTTTTATTTTAGAATATTTCCTTCAACTTTCTTAGATAATAATCCAACTTTGTTTAAAACAATAACTCAATTATTTATAATAATAATTTCCATCATTTCGTTTTTAGTTTTAATAAAACAAAAAGATGTATTTGTAAAAGAAACTTTTTATTATCTTAGTTTTGCTTTTGTGTTTTTTATAATATCTCAGATTGTTAATTTCTTTTCTGTGTTAGAAAAAGACTCGTTAGATTTATATATTCATTTGCTTTTATTGCTTTATAGCTACTGTATTTATAAAGCAATTGCACAAATGGCTATAAAAAAACCTTATGAATTAGCTGAGACAGAAATAGATAATAGAATGATAATAGAAAAAAAATTAAAAGAAAGTGAAATCTTATTCAAAAATATTACAGAAATGGTTGATACTTCAATAGTAATTCGTAAAGATAATCAGTTAGTTTTTGTAAATGAAGCATTAGAGAAAATAATAGGCTACAAAAAAGAAGAGTTGCTAAAAATGAATTTTTTGGATTTGATAAGCCCTGAACATAGAGAAATGGTAAAAGAAATAGGATTAGCAAGACAAAGAGGCGAAGATATTCCATCAAATTATGAATTTAAAATTATTACAAAGAATAATGAAATAAAATGGGTTAATTGTTTTGCAAAAGTAATAACTTTATCTAATGAACAATATATTTTAGCTACAGGTTTTGATATTACAGAGGCAAAGACTTCTCAAGAAAAAATAATTGAACTGAAGAGTTTTTATGAGACTATATTAGAAAATATAATTGATGGAGTTTTAGTTTTTGATAAAAATGATATTATTTATTATGTGAATAATGGAATGCAAAGAATAATTGATCTGCCAAGAAATGAGATTATTGGTAAAAACATATTTTCGGATATATTAGATGATAATACTGAGTTAATTTCGTATTTTGAACATTCAAAAGAAGTTTTTAACATACTAAATTTTAGAGGTATAAGATTTAATACTCCAACAAAAAAATTAACTTATCAGTCTGGATATTTAATTCCTCTCTTAAAAGACAACAATTATGAAGGTACTATATTTACAGCAAGAGATATTACGAACACGATAGAGATGGAAGATGATTTAATAGAAAGTGAACAAAATTATAAAAGAATAATAGAAACTGCAAATGAAGGAATATGGGTTATTGATAATCATAACAACACCGTTCTTGTTAATAAAACGATGGCTGATATGCTTGGTTATACAATGGAAGAAATGATAGGAAAATCCTTATTTGATTTTATAGAAAATGAATTAAAAGAAAGTGCTAATAAAAAATTAATTGAAATTTATCAAATCAAAAAAACAGTATGCGATTTTAGGTTAAAATGTAAAAATAATTCTTTTATATGGGTTATTATTTCTGTAAATATGTTATTTGATAAAAATGAAAATTATATTGGTGCACTTGGAATGCTCACTGATATTACAACAAGAAAAATTGCAGAAGAAAATCTAAAGAAAAGTGAAGAAAAATTAAAATCTCTTTTATTTCAAAAAGAAACTCTTTTAAAAGAAATGCACCATAGAATAAAAAATAATTTATACTTAATAATGAATTTAATTTCTCTTAAAAAAGATAAGTATCAAAATGAAGTTTCTACTGAGATTTTTGAAGAAATTAAAAGTAGAATAGGCTCTATTGCAATTATTCACGATAAACTGTATAAATCAGAAAATTTTGAAGAAATAGATATTGAAACATATATTAAAGAATTAATTGATTCTGTTTACAATTTGTTTAGAAAAGACGTTCAAAATGTTAGAATAGAAGTTGATATTGACAAAATTTTATTAAATATAGAACAAGCAATCTCATGTGGGTTGATATTGAATGAATTATTAACAAATTCTTTTAAATATGCTTTTAAAGATATTGAAAACTGTATAATATCAATAAAATTTAAAAATTTAGAACAAAATAAATTCTTATTTGAAGTAAAAGATAATGGAGTTGGGTATTATATAGATAATATAAATAAAACTGATGATCTTGGGTTAAAACTTGTAAAAATCCTTGTAGAACAGCTTAATGGAAAAATAGAAATTAATAACACAAACGGTTGTGAAATTAAAATTTATTTTTAAATTTATTAGTAATTTTATATCAACAATTAATTGGTTTTAGCGATAACTAAGATTAATTGATGGGTTACTGAATAAGTCATTAGAAAACGCCAGAAGCATATTTTTTTCTCTCTTTAAAAATGCACGTGTTTTTAATGGGTAATTAAAAAAATATCTATATTTATTGAAAATTTTTCCAATTCTTCGTAAACTTCGTGTTAAAAATCTCATTTCCTGAGACCCAAGTGATCATTGAGGATAATTATAGTGTTTGTATAAAAATTTCATAAAATATAGTTATTTACCTTTATTTCTTAAAATTTCTTAAATATCGTCTCAACTTCTTCTTCTTTTACGATTAAGACTGGTTTTTTTGAATCCATTAGTACTTCCATATGTGATTTTGAGACTAAATCTCTTTTTGAACGGTTTACTTCCCACCCTCCAAGTATTATTAAATCAATTTGTTGTTCTTCACTTGTTTCAAGTATCATCGTTGCAATACTTCCAGTTTTTAGGATTTTATTTATTTTTACGCCTTTACTTTTGGCAAGTTCTTCGACATAAGCGAGGTATCTGTTGCCGTTGGCGAGCATGTTTTTTTCGTATTCAGTTGATTCTTCTTCTATAAATATCTTTGATAACATGAGGTCTTTTAATGTGTGTGTATCAACAACATAAACCACAGAAAGATTGAATTTAAAGTCTTTTGCAAGCATTATAGAGTATTTTGCTGCATTCAATGAGGATTCCGAGCCGCTTATAGCAACAAGAATGTTTTTTACTAATTCTTTCATAATTACCCCTCCATTTTGGTTTTTACAAGCTTTGTAATGAAAAGTTCATCTCTTTCTTTTTCTTCTAAGGAGCTTTCTATAAATTTTATTGTTTCTTTTGCCTGTGGAATAACGATTTTGTCCAACGCATTTACTCGTCTTTGAGTTTTTTTTACTTCCATAGAAAGTCTCCAGACAATCGCCCTAATTTCAGCCATTTCACATAAAAGAGAAATTAATTTTAAGAACTTTTTGGATGTTTCATCAACTATTGCATTTGTATTTAAAAAAGAATATTGTAGTCTCAATTGAGGTGAATCAACATGAACAGATGGAAGGTTCATTCCCATAAGTTTAGTTGTTTTTTTTCTCATCGAAAAATTATAATTTATAAATCGTGATTTGTCTTTAACTTCTTTATGACCAAGAGTAAAAATTGCTTTTTGTAACGAATTATAAGCTAGTGTAATTTCTTTATCTAAGTCTTTTTCTACTCGTTTTACTCTTTCGAGGTAACTCATTAATTCTATAACTAATATTTCTCTTTTTTGCTCCAACAAATCATACCCTTCTGTTGCAATACTCTTTGTTTGTTTGAGATTTCGTAAATTTGTTTTTGTTGGTGGAATATTCATTATAGCCATAGTCTTATCCTATTTTATGTAAATATTTTTTTATGTACTTCTCATTTATTCTATAAAGTTCGGCTTCAGGCAAGATTTTTAATAATTCCCAACCAAGATCAAGAGTATCATCAATCGAGCGATTATCAGTATGAGTCTGTGTCAAAAATCTTTTTTCAAACTCATTGCCAAACTCAAGGTATTTTTTGTCAAGATCGCTTAATTCTTCTTCACCAATAACCGAAGCCAAAGCCCGCAAATCTTTAACCTTTGCATAACAAGCAAATAATTGAGACGACACATCTTTATGATCATCTCTTGTCATCCCTTCACCAATTCCATCTTTCATAAGCCTCGAAAGCGAAGGAAGCCCAGCAATTGGAGGGTAAACATTCTTTTGGAATAACTCACGGTCAAGTACTATTTGTCCCTCTGTAATATAACCAGTCAAGTCTGGTATTGGATGCGAAATATCGTCATTTGGCATTGAAAGAATAGGTATCTGAGTAATAGAGCCTTTTTTACTCCTAATACGTCCTGCTCTTTCATATAAAGAAGCCAAATCAGAGTATAGATACCCTGGATACCCTTTACGAGAAGGAATTTGCCCTCTTGATGTAGAAACTTCTCTTAATGCCTCGCAATAGTTTGTCATATCAGTCATAATAACTAAAACGTGCATCCCAAGATCATAAGCAAGATATTCAGCTGCTGTTAGGGCGGCTCGCGGAGTAATTAATCTTTCTACAGAAGGAGCATCTGCTAATGAAAGATATAAAACTACATTTGACAAAACGCCAGACTTTTCAAAATTATCAATAAAAAACCTTGCTATATCAAATTTTACACCCATTCCAGCAAAAACGATTGTAAAATCTTCTGTGCTACTCTTAAGTTTTGCCTGTCTAACAATTTGAGCTGCCAAAATATTATGAGGAAGCCCATTTCCACTAAAAATAGGCAACTTCTGCCCTCTAATTAATGTTGTAAGTCCATCGATTGCACTAATACCAGTCTGTATAAAATCCCTTGGATATTCTCTAATGTAAGGGTTTATCGCAGTGCCATTTACGTCTCTAAAGTCATTACTAAAAATTTGAGGAAGATTATCAAAAGGTTCGCCAAGTCCATTAAAAACACGACCAAGCATATCTTTACCAACTGGTATTTTCATTGATTTACCAAGAAATTCGACAGTGGTATTTTTAATAGAAAGACCTGTTGTATTACCAAAAACTTGAACAACAATATTGCTCTCACTTATTGCTAATACTTTACCAATCTGAAAACTTCTATCATCATTATAAATTTTAACAACTTCATCATATTTAACATTTGCATTTTTTTCGAGTATTAGTATTGGACCTTCAATCTTTTTTAAACCAACACTTTCAATAGTTGCCATTTCTATATCCCCCATAACACAGATTTTCACGGATTACCACAGATTTAAATTACTCTATTTTACCACGCAGTTCACGAAGAGTAATTAAAAATATAAATTTATAATTTTAATTCTTTTTTGTGTTCTTTGTGGTTAGATTTCTCATTTTAAATAATAAATCACACCGAAAGTCCAATTGCTTTTCTTATAGACTCAAGCATGGATTTTTTACCTTCGATGTGTCCTTCCATATCTGGAACTTCGACAATCAAAGGGTATTCTCCTTTTAATTGCCAATCCATAATAATATCTTCTAGCATTAATGCTATTCTTTCTGTTATAATTAGAACGCCTATTTCACCATATTCGCCTTTAGTAATTTTTTCAAATTCTAAAAGAGCATCTTCTTTGGACTCTATGATTAAACCAGAAATTCCTATAAATTTAAAACCTAAAACTACATCTTCATCACCAAAAACAAAAAATGTCATTAAATATTCCTATTTATGGTTTAGTATCAAAAATGCAACCAAAAATCCCCATAGAGAAACACCTTCTGCCAACGCAACAAAAACTAAAGATATACCAGTAGTTTCTGGTTTTTCACTAATCGCACCCATTGCAGCAGACCCTATTCTACCAACTGCAATACCAGAGCCAATAGTTGCCCCAGCAATAGCAAGTCCAGCACCAATGTATCTACCAAGATTAGATGTGCCAGTTGCTTCGTTTTTAATTGATTTTTCATTTGGTGGAATATCATTTTCTGTACTTGCAAAAAGACTTGCAGTTGAGAATAAAAATATAAAACCCATTGTTAAAAAAAACATAATAAAAAATTTATTTTTCATAAAGCCTCCATTCGATTTTTTTCTATTTTAAAAGGAATAAATTTCCTTCCTTGTTCACTAAAAAATTTTGAGAAAAACTCGTAGTACTCAAGCCTAATAGTCTGGATTCCAACAATCATACCTTCAAGTCCAATGATTATAGCATTGCCGATTATTAGAACTAAAATTCCACCAAAAGTACCAGCACCACCAACCATATCGACAAGCATTATAGTAGTAGAACTTAGAATACTATGTGCAAAAGCAAATGCCCCAATTCTGATAAAACTTAGATTATTACTTATTGTATTTAAAATTACCTCAAAAACTTCTACAAAAGACAAAAACGCCCAGTAAGTAATGGTTTCATGAAACAAAGGCTTGTGTTTTTTTAACAAATTTGTAAGTGGTTCTCTTACAAAAATTAAAATAAGGCATCCCAAAATTATAAATAACCAAAAAGATGGCGGATTTACCTTTAAAACTACATATTGTACTGCAACACTTACAATACTTGCAAGCATAATAAAACCCGTGATCCCAGTAGGACTAAAAAGTACATTTATAATTTTTTTTTGTAGAATATTATTTACAATATTAATTAACATCCCAAAAAGATTTATTACAAAACCAAAACCAATCGTAAGTAAAAATATATTCATACTATTTTCTGGGGACAGGTCAATCAAATAAGGTTTATCTACCCCAAACAAAAATTTATTAATTGGTAGTAGAATACTTTTTAATTCTTCATGCTCAAAACAAAAAAACGCACCGTAAAATAATCCAAAAATCATTGCAAAAACGCCAATTACACTAATTATGAAGCCCATATCCTTAAATTTCTTTGTTTTACTCAAAAAAATACCAGCAAGGAAAATAATAAAGCCTTGCCCTATATCACCATACATCATTCCAAAAAACAAAAGGAATGTTATTGTAACAAAAATCGTTGGGTCTATTGTTTTGTAAGAAGGTGTTCCATAATTGAAAACTAAATTTTCAAAAGGTTTAAAAAATTTTAGGTTTTCCATTATAACAGGTACTTTCAAAGTCCCATTTTGTACTTCAGGAATTTCTTCTGGTTTATAAGTCACAACAGAAAATTTATCACTAAGCATTTTATTTAAACTATCTTTTAGAGTATCCACTTTTTTCTTTAAAATCCATCCTTCAATCAAAGAAATAGACTCAGAATGTTTTATATTTTGATAAACACCAAAATATACTTTTTGTAAGTTAAAACTTTCTATATAATTTGGTATGTTTTTTCCGTCTTTTTTGAGAAACTCTGCTTTGAAATCATCTATTTTTTTGATTTCTTCCTCTGTTTTATTTAATTCTTCCTTAATTTTTATAAAAACATCGGCAGGTATCAACTCTTCGTTTGTATTTAACTTTTTTTCTTTAAAAGAAAGTTTTTTTAGTTCGCTCTCAACTGACCATCTACCTTTTTTTGAAGTAAAAATAATATAAAAACCATCTTCTAATTTAATTTCTACAATTTTATCTTTGAGAGTTATTTTTAGTTTTTCTATATCTTCTGGTAGAATACTTCCTATAAAAAAGTGTAAAAAAGTAAAATTTTCAAGTTCTTTCTTTGTTATCTTTAAATTTTTAAATTGTTCTATCTCTTTTAATTGATTTTCTAAATCATATTTTATTTTTTTTAATTGTGTTAATTTTTCAAAATAAGGCTTTATACTAGACTCAACAGATGAAAAATAAGTTATTAACTCTTGCAAATCAACCAAATTACCATTCTCATTATCTTGTTGAATATCAAAAAAATTTGCGATTTCTATTATTTTTTTATCTGTTGCATCAATAAGTTCGTTAAGTTTCGTAAATTTTTCTTTTTTTTCAAAATCGCTTCGTTTTATTTCAACCCAACCAAAATTACCTAATAAATCAATGGTTTTTTCAAAATCTCTTTCGAGTACTATTAATTGCATATATCTCATTTCACCAGTAAAAAACATTTTTGTTTCTCCTTAATTTTCTATTGGGAGATTGTACCTTAAAGATTCTACAAGTTTTACTATATTATTATACTCATTTTGTTTTATATAAATAAAAGAAATTATTGGTAAAATCTCTTCTCCAATATAAAAATATTTAAGATAATGTTCCGAAAGTCTTGTTATTGCTCTTTTTTCTAAAAGAGGCAAATCAACATCCCCGTCCTCTGTAAATGATTTTAAAATTATATCAGAGTAATTTTTTGGAAAATCCCTAAAAACACGATTGGGCTCACCAGGGATAAACTGTAAATCAGAAATATTTTTTATAAGTTCTAAAGAAATAAGACCTTTCTCATTCAAAAAAGTATCTTCCAATTCTTTAAAACTTTTACCATAATAAAGTTTTACTCTAAAAGCCCACAAAATGTTTTGCCAATTCATTTCTTCTTTTAATATAAGATAAATTTTTTGTTTCTCTTCATTTTGTAATTCATTTAGAGAATCAATAAAATTTCTATAATAAAATTTATCTAAAGCATTTTCTATTATATAATCTGGCTTTTTTTCTTCAAGCATTGGTAAAATAAACTTAAAAACTGTCTTTTTTAAAACTTTTTGCACATTTTTAATATCACTCATATCAGAATCATAAATTAACTGATAATCAAGCGTTTTATCAAGTTTTATTTCAAACAAATCACTTATCTTACTCAATCCAGAAAGATAAGTTTTTACAATTATTTTTAAATTATCAATTTCATATTTTAGAATGATATTATTTATAAATTTATTTCTATAATTAAAAAATTTTGCAATATTGTTAATCTCTTTATAAGTTTTTTCTTTAAAAAGTTTTTCTATTCTGGTGTAAAGTTTTTTTGTTAAAACAATTTCATTATCTTTTGGAAAAAGTTCTTTATGTAACCTTTCAATCGAAGAAATTTTAGTTAATTTTTTAAAATTTTCTCCTAAAAAGCTTTTTGAATGAATAGCATGAATTTTTGATACTACATAATCATAATTAAACATCAAAAACCAATCCTGTCTTTAATAATATTTTGAAGATAAATCATTGATTTTTTCTTTTTTAACTCAATGTCTCCAAAACTGTTTTTAAAATTTGCTATCTTTTCTTCTACTTCTTTTTCTTTTTTCTCTTTTGCCTCATTTATACTTTTTTCTTTTTGGGTAGAATATTTTTCATAAATTTCTTTTTTTGCATCATCTATTTTCTTTTGAGAATCATATTTTGCCTTATCTATGATACTTAAAGCATTTTTTTCTGCTTCTTTTAGTATATTTTGGGCTTCTGCTTCTGTTTCTTTAATTTTTCTAAGTAAATCGTCCATAAACAAATCCTAATTTTTTATGCTGGATAAAATTTAATAAGTTCTTCAAACTCAACAATCGTATTGTGTAACTCAGCGGGTGTTTTGCATTTAATAAGCGAAGGATAAAAGTCTGGATTACTCATAAGCATTGCAACATTTCTTAGTACTTTCAAATGCCCTTCTGGTTCTGTATCCTTCCCAATTAACATCATCACAAGATGTACAGGTTGCCCATCCAAAGAGTCATAATCAATACCAGCCTGAGAAACTCCAAGAACTCCCATAGTACCTTCAATGTTTGCTATATGTGTATGTGGAAGGGCGATATGAGGGGCAATACCAGTCGTCATTTTTGCCTCTCTTTTTTTTAATCCAGTAAGAATTTCTTCTCTAATATCAAGTTTTTCTGCATCAATCAAAAAATTAACCATTTCTTCAAATAACTCTTCTTTATCTTCACTTTCAATATTGATTTTTATGTTATCAACTTTGAATATTTCAGAAATTAACATAAAACCCCCAAATAAAAAAACTATATATTTAATTATATTTAATTTTAAATAAAAGTCTATGAAAATTTAAAAAAATATTGTTTTTTATAAAATGTTGGGGAAAGATTCGAAAAAAAATCGCTTTTACAGTCTGTCCATTTGTCAAGTCATATAATAATTGACTTGGTGTTAATCTACTAGATTTTTTTCCATAAGGGCAGCATTAAAAGTATGTATTGGGTACACAACTTTTTTTCTTAGTAGTTCTTTATAGCCAAGTTTGGTGTAATATTTTACTAGAAATTCGTCTTTATTTATAAAGCAGTCGAGTAAAAGTCGAGTATAACCTTGAGATTCTAAATATATTTCTGCTTCTTCCATCATTTGGTTACCTAAATTATTTCCACTAAATTCTTCATTAGAAAATAAAGTAGAAATCCACACAGTTTGTTTATCTGATTTGTATTCGTTCCATTCGTTGGGAATGTAATTTGGTATCAGTGTTATAATAACGGCTAATTTGGATGATACATAAAGACCGTAATTTAATCCTTTTTTTTGTCTTTCTATATATATGTTTTCTTGTGGGTAAGGTTCTACATATTGAGTTATATTAATCTTTGAAAGGAAGTCAATTCTTTTGCAAATTATAGAATACGCAAGATGGACATCAATATCTTTCAATTTTTCAAAATTAATATTGGATTTATTCATATTTTAACCTTAAATAAACAACAACGACCTGTTAGGTTTTAAAAACCTGACAGGTCTTTTTTTAATTTTTATTTGCTATTCATTTTATTAAAACTTAATGCTTAATCCCATAGAGTTACTATCAGCATAAGGAGCGATAGTTAATTGTTTTTTTCTTGCAGAAGCTCCTGCAGCCCAAATAATTATACCAGGTATAAGAAGAGCAGATAAAAGCATTAGTATGCCACCACAACTAAAGAAGAATATAGCACCAGCAGCAAATCCAACAACACCTGGGTCATCGAGTTTACTTGAAATATGAGACCAAATATTGTCTACACTCCAGCCAGAACCAGTTCTTTGAAAAGCCAATAATGCAAATATAGCACCAAGTCCTAAGAATGTACCACCTATAGCAATAGAAGCAACTCCTGTAAATGTTAAAGACTGACCAAGTTTTATCAATTGCTGTGGGTCTTTAAGTTCCGAAATTTTTTTCTTTCCAGTTTTTTCTGTTTTTTTAAGTTTTGTTATTCTTTCTTGTAGAATACCATTATCACTAGAATCGAGTAGTTTTACAAAAGAAATAGTATTTTCATTAGTAGAAATTGTTACTTTTCTTTCATTTGCATAAGTTAATAAACTGAGAACGCTCAAAATAAAAATTATAAACATTATTCTTTTCATCAAAACCTCCAAAAGTTATATACTTACTATTATAGAACATTATTTAAAAAAAACAAAAAATTAGAGAGATTTTACAATAATTTTAATAATTTTTTAAATTTATATTTTAGTAAAATAACTATAATTTATTATTACACAAGAAGTTATAAGATAAATGAAGTTCTAATATTCAAGCATAAATTGAGCTTGAATTATTTTATTATCTATATAATTAACTTTATATTCTGATACATTATAGTTAAAAACTGATGTTATTATTCCAAGATGTTTTTCTTCACTTCTCATATACTTTATTATTAATTCTTGTAAGTCTTTTGTGTTATGTATTTCGTCTACTATATTTATGAGTGTTTTTGCATTTTCTTTATCAGAAAAATTAGATACAATAACATTAAATCTATTGCCAGAATGCTTTAAAATAAGCTCATAATCATAAGAACCATAACTATAAGCATTTGCATTTTGAAGTAATTCTTGTACAACATAAGAAAGGTCTGTTACAACTTTTGTAATTTTATGTTCATCTGGTAAATAAGAAAAATGATATTTTGTTAAATAATATTTTAAATATTTGATCATAAAGACTCTAAACTCATTTATTTCTTCCCAGTTTATTTTTTTAAAAAAAACATTAAATAGTGTGTCAGATTTTTTTGTTTCGTGATGTAGAGAAACAATAGGGATAGCATTATCTTTTTCAAATTTTATATCAATGATGTTATCTGCGGAAAGATTTATATCCTTTACATACTCATTGATTTTTGCAAATAGTGTAGCTTGGATAGAATTTATTATTCTTTTTGATTCTAACCCAGGATTAGTACTATATTGTTTTTTATAGAAAAGTTCAAAAATCTTCAAAATGAAATCAGTTGTAAATCTTATCAAAGCAGTTTTATCTACAGCTTTTTGATAAAAGTGAATAACATTGCTATCAATTTTTTCTGTTAACATAATAAATCCTCTATTTGAATTTTAACAATATTTTCTAAATTTTGCAAATTTATTTATCAAAAACTTTTTGGTATAAAATTAATTGTAGAATATTTTATCAAATTGTTATTATTTACTTTTTCTATCCAAAATACTAATAAAACATCTTTATATTGAATAAATTTAAAATTTGAAGTTACTCCTTCAATTGTTGGTATTTTTAAAGAAAGAGAATATTTTAAATTATAATCAGATATTATAATTTCAACCTCATCTACTTTCTGTTTATTTATATTTTCTATCGTTTTTTTCAAAACTGCAACATAAATATTATCAAGATAAAACATTTTTGTTATTTTATAGTCTTTAAATTCTTCTGAAAAATTTTCAGGAATAAAATTTCTTACATCTTCAGTAAATGGATAAAACAAATATTTATTTTGATAATCATTCAAAAAAGCTAAAACAATATTTTTGTCATTTATATTGATTTGTGGCATATCAATTTTTTCGTCAAATTTTAATAGAGTTATCGGATTATAACCATTAAAATCTTTATCCATACTAGATAAAAAAAATTCTTTTGGATAGTTTTTAATTTGCCAAATGATCGCCGTATTTTTTGACTGAGGGCAATATGAAACAAAAAACGAATCTATATTCGCCTCACCAATTATCTCTTTTGTTTTTAAAGTATCAAGATTTATCTCTTTATAAACCAAAGAATTTATATTCTTATCCAAGAAGAAACACTTTAAAATGTTACCATCTAAAAACACATAAGGTCTTTTTTCAGTGTCTCCTATTTTGATCTTATTTTTATTATAAGTTAATAAAAATTCAAAAGAAAATTTTTCTAAATGGGTAAGATAAGTTATTCCTTTATAATAGAAAATATCAACAAAAATTAAGACATCTTGTTCTTCGTACCTAAAAGAAGTTTCTAATTCTTTGAAGGTAAAATTATCATTATCTTTTTGCAAAACCCCTGTGATAATCGCTTTTGAACTTGATACATAACTAAAAAATATAGTTTCTTTATTTACAAATGTAGAATGTAAAATTCCATTCAATAAAACTTGCGGCTTTGTTAAAGAAATATATGTATTATTGTTTAGTTCAAAACTATAAATTGAAATATTTATTTCTAAAAATAATAACAAAAAAAATAATATTTTCATTTATTATAAACCTTCGTAATTATTAAAAATCTTAGATAAACAAGGAGGATATAAAAACTATTTCATACTAATTCTATTTTATACTTAATTTTATTATATTTACTATCTATCTTCCTCAATAATCAACTTATATATCTCATTTTGAAGTATTAAATCAAGAATATCTTTATTAATCTTACCTGTATCTGCTTCATCTTCTAAAATTCCAATAGCTTTTTCTAAGCTCATTCTACTTTTATAGGGTCTGTCGCTGGAAATCAAGGCGTCAAAAATATCTGCGATGCACATAATTTGTGACTCAATTGGTATATCATTACCTTTTATGCCAAGAGGGTAGCCGCTGCCATCGAGTTTTTCGTGGTGGTATCTTGCAATTAGAGGGACTTTTTCGAGTCCTTTGGGCCATTTGATAAGACTTAAAAATTTATAAGTATGTTCAACATGGGATTTCATAATTTCGTATTCTTCTTTTGAGAGTGTTCCTCTTGAAAAAACAAGCCTTTGATATTCATTTTCGTATAGAACTGGCTGTCTTTTAGAATCAAGACAAATTATTTCTGATTGAGAGGCTTTATCAAGTTTTAAAAGCACTTCTTTAGAAATAATACCAGGTTCATTGGCTGTCTGGATTGCTTCTTTTAATTCTTCTACTTCTGTAATTATTGATGATATTTCAGTGACTTTTTTATTATTGTGGAATGTGTATTTTAATAACTCCATTCTTATTTCTATATTAGAAAGCTCTTCAGAAAACAATTTTTTTGCTTTTAGAAGAATCTTTTCATTAACACCTATTTTACCAAAGTCATGCAAAAGCCCAGCGTATTTAATGGATTGCAAATCAGTGACAGAAAAATTATATTTTCCAAGTTCGCCTTCTGTTTCTAAATTTATGTGGTTTGCAATAGCAACAGAAAATTTGCTAACCCTTCTCGAATGCCCTGCTGTTGTTGGGTCTCTGCTTTCTACTGCCATAACTGAGGCTTCCATAAAAGACTCAAATAAATCGTGTAATTCTTTATAAAGTTGAGCAGTCTCTATCGCTATCGTTGCTTGACTTCCCATAGAACGGATCAATAGTTCATTTCTATGATCATAATCAACTACATGCTGTTCTACTAACTCTGGGTTTGTTAGCTTTATTTTTCGATTCTTTTTTTTGTTGATTAGTTGAATTGCTCCAATTATTTCTTTTTTATGATTAACCATAGGGACAACAAGCATAGTCTTTGATTTATAATTATTCTTTTTGTCGAATGATGAGTCAAACTGATATGGTATATCTTTTGGTAGATTATACGCATCTTGAATATTTAAATTTTTACCAGTACTAATTACATAACCTGCCAAAGAGCGATGACTTATAGGCATTTTAATTTTTTTATACCTATTGCCAAGTGTATCAGATGCAGAACATTCAAATTGCATCATTTTTTCTTTAGTTTCAGAATCTTTTTCTGGTATCACAAGATAAATTGATCCTCCATCAGAGTTTGTAAAATCCATAGAGGTAGAAAGAATTTCTTGCAAAAGTTTTTCCAAATCTGGTTCACTTGATAACTCTATGCCTATTTGGTATAAGGATGAAATTTCTTTTTCGTAGTCAATGTCTCTAACTGTATTTGCAAGAGTTCCTAAGACACGTGGTAAATCAAATGGGTATTGTATAAAATCAGAAAAATCATTTTCGAGTAAATCCATTGCAAAATCAGACATACATTTATTTGTTATTGCAACGACTTTTATATTGTTGATACTAAGACTTTTTGGAAAAGGAAGAGTTGAGGGCCAAAAAGTTTTCCAGTTTGTTTTATCAAATTCTGTTAAATCAACAACGAGTAGTGAAGCCTCTTCCATATCTGAATAGTTTTCTGACTTTAAGAATGAATATTTATCACTTATCATATTTTTTAAGTCATTTTCGATATGTTTGTTTTTTCCCCAAAAATATACAATTCCCATTTTAGTTTACCAAAAATTTATTTTACTTCTTCCATTGAATTTACTATTTTGTCAACCAGCCCATAAGCTATCGCTTCTTCTGCAGTCATCCAATAGTCCATTTCAATGTCTTTTGCTATTTTTTCTTTATCTTGTTGTGTTTCTTGCTCGTAAATTTTTATTATTCTTTCTTTTGTTTCTTGAATTTCTTTAGCTTGAATTTCGATCTCTGTTGCTCTTCCTTCAAAAATTCCTCCAATTAAAGGTTGGTGAATTAATACTTTTGAATTTGGAGTTACATATCGCCTTCCTTTTTTTGCACCAAGCATAATAATAGAGCCCATACTTGCAGCAAAACCAGTAACGAGTGTAATAATAGGGGATTTAATCAATTTCATTATATCATAAATAGCAAAGCCAGAAAAAACTTCTCCACCGGGTGAGTTTATAATCACTGTAATAGGTTTTTCGCTATCCAAAGAATCGAATAAAAATAAAGTTTTTATTACTTTCTCAGCGACTCTTTGATTAATTGCTTCTGATATAATTATTTTTCTTTGTTCCAAAAATTGTTTTTCAAATAAATTATCCATACCGTCATTTTGTTTTTTCTCTTCAGAATTATTATCATTTCTGAAATTTACTAACATCAATATCTCCTCGATTTTAAATTATTTTATATAGTATAATACCAGTTACAATATAACCAAATTTTTTATATTTTCAAACTTAAATCTAAAAAAATTAAGATAAATTTATTGCTTAATTACAATTATTCTATATATATCTTAAAAAATTTAAGTATATAATAATATTTCGGTAAATAAAATCATTATCTATAATCAAATAAGTTGAGTTTATCAAAATTTTAGGTATATAACTTTAAATATTATGATAAATTAAAAATATTTGATTATTTAAACATTAATTTAAAATTTAAATGATTTTATTCATAGAATTAAAGATTTGTTAGGTTTCTGAAAGATAACAAGTTTTTTCTTTGTAATTCTTTAGATAAATAATTCTTAGCCTTAAATAAAATTTTATTGACTTTTTTATAAGAAGTTATTATATATCTCTATGAAATGAGAAAACAATGAATTTTTTAACACATTATTATTTGCATAGAAAAAAGGATGATAATCACTTTACAGTTGGACTTACCCTTCCTGATTTATTTAGTTTTATTTCTAGAAAAATTAGGATTAGCCATGTTTTATTAGAAAAAATTTATAATTTTAATGAAGATCAAAATCAAAAATCTCTTATTTGTGGAATGTCATTGCATTTGCAACTTGATAAATGGTTTCATAAATCTACTTTTTTTTATGAGAATGTTATAATATTAAACGATGAATGTATAAAAAATTCTATCAATGATTTTCCTTCTTTTTTATATCATGTCTTATTGGAAATATTTATTGATAGATACTTGCTTAAACTTTATCCTTCTTTAGCAGACGAATTTTATGAAAGTTACAAGAAATTTAATTTTCCAGAAACCGCTAATTTATTTACAGTTGTAAATGAATTTAATAAAGATGAATTTGTTGATTTTGCAATAAGAATTTCCAACTCAAATTTTTTAAGAGAGTATGTTGATTGTGGGTTAATAATTTCAATTTTAAATAGAATAGGTACAAGAATTGTAAAAAAAGAACTCTTTCCAGAAAATGATATATCACTAATAAATTCTTTCAATAATATTTATGACAAAATAGAAGTAAACATAAAGAACTTTTTTGACAAAGAAGAATGGAATGATCATATTAATTTAAATCCAAATCTCTTTAATTAACAATACCTTAGCCAAAAAATTTCACAGAAGAAATACACAATTAGGAGAAATTCTTAATGGTAATAAATGTTTATAAAAATAATCACTTAATTACAATAATACTTACTGGAATTTTTTTGTTTATTCTTTTATTTAGTGGTGTTTATTTTTTAATACTACCAATATTGTTAAATAATTTACAATTATATATTCCTTGCATTCCTTTTACTATTTTAACCGTCTTTCTTGTTTTATTTATATTTTATAAAGAGTTATTGGTATTTATTAAAACTCATGGAGAGTTTATTTTAACCGAAGATTCAATTATTCAAAGAAAATTTAAAAAAGAAATAATTATAAAATATGATGAAATAACAGAAGTTATATATGAATTAAAACTATTAAAAATAAAATCTAATGATAAAGAAATGATATTTATAAAAGATAAAAAGTATTTTTTAGAACTCTATAAGATTCTATATGATAGATGTATAAAAATAAATAAAAAAGATATTATTGAATATTCTAAATTAGATTTTCCTATTGATTTTAATTGGAATAATTCTAAAAAAATTATTTTGGATTCTACAACAATTACTATAAATGATAATACTATTTATACTAAAGAAAATATAAAGGATTTATTATTATTATATATGCCAAGCCATCCTAAAGGAGTTATAAATATATTTATAAAATTTAATAATAATAAAGTATTGATGATAAATGAATCAGATATTAACTTTTCAATAATTTATTTGTATGATTTTATAAATAAAAATTATAAAGATTACTAAAAGTTGATAATAAGTTTAAAATTATTATGACACAAATTAATCAGAATGCCACAGATGTTTTCTAATTACCTTTTCTATAAATTAACATTTTATGACAAATCTAAAAGCTTTGTTTATATCCATCTCCAAAAATAAAAATAGGCTATTAAACCACAGTGATTTAATAGCCTATCAATAATTATATGCAAACCTGATTATTGAGCAGATTTATCCATTTTTTGTCTTTCAAGATATTTAAGAATTTGGTTATGACCAATTCTTGTAAGTTCTCTTTTTTTAGATTCTTCAGTTCTATCTTGTAAGATTCCCCAAGCTTCTTCATGGTCGATTGGGTATTCTTTATCCAAAACTGCTTTATCATAAGTAACATTAACATCTCTAATATATGTTACAAAGTCTCCACCAATTTGATCACCTTGTCTGTAAATTCTAAATCCTTGAATTTTAACATAAGGTAATACATGTGGATACAATGGGATTATATACAAGCTTCTGTTAGCTGCATCATCGATATAATTTGGATTAACCCATGTAATTTTTTTCCAGCCATCAAAGTCAAGGTATTGTGGCATATTGTATTCTGTAACTGCATTGTTTTCATCTTTCAATAAAATTGAAATAGAATTTTTGAATTGGCATCCATAAATTCTCATATCAATTGATTTGAGAACGCCAATATTTTTAACAACACCATATCCATTTTCAAATTTCTTACCTTTGTTCTTTTTTAACAAAGCAGCATCTTTTTCTTCATTTCCTTTGTAATCGCTTATAATATCTTCATAAGCAGGGATTTCAAAAGGTGGTTTAACTAATGCCCAGTTGTTAAACGGATTGTCTGGAAAGTGAATTCTCATACCTAAAATTGTATAGCCACCATCTTCTTTAACATCACCACTTTCGTCTTTTAACACATTAACGAATTTAGTATGCCATTCGATAGCTTTTGAGAATTTTTTGTTTTCAACAGTTGATGCTGAAGAATTAAGTACAATTTCCCAGTTGTAAGCAGCTAAGGAAACTTTCATTTTTTTCTTTTCATCATCTGTGAAGTTAGAACCAGCGATTCCATCATAATTAACCAATGTTGGCATGTGCTGTGTTCTGTTTTTTGAGTCATGATCCTTAAAATCTTTAATTTTAGCATCATCAGCGGCTAAACTTGCTGCAGGGTCATATCCGTTCCCATTTGCTTTTAATTTGTTAAAATCAATTAAAACTGATGTGTCTGCAAACAGGTTAGTGCTCAAACCCATAAACAAAGCAGCGCCAACAAAGAGCGTTATAAATTTCTTCATTTTAATCTCCTTTATCACACCTATATTTTTTTTGTAAATATAAAATCGTACTATTATTATATACAATTACTATTTACATTGTCAACTAATTAAGAAAATTTTTTTAAAATTTCTTATTATTTAACAAAATTAAATTCGACTCCAAACTATGATAAACTTTAACTATTTTTTTAAAATTTTCCAATCTGGCTTAACTCCATTAGTTATAGGTCCATAATTACCAATGAATCTATATTCTTCTCCATCAAAATAAAATCTTACATTTTTTATACTTCTTTCATTAAAACATACAGAAATTACTATACTTTGAAGTTGTAAATAAGGTAAAAGATTGTTGTTTTCTTTTTCATAGTCAATACTTAGAAATGTTTGGCGATCTAAATTTAAAAGGAGAGTATCATTTTCTAAACTATAAGAAATTAGTTTAGAGTCAATAGGAAAAATATTAACTAAGGAAGGATCAATGGGTCCTAATAGTAGTTCTTCGACAATTTTACCAACTCTATCAATTTTATTTTTTTCTCTCAAAATAGCTCTTTTTTCGGCAATTAACTTGGTTTTAGAACTATCTGTATAAAATAACATTCCATAATAGTAATTTTTTCTTGTAATAAAAGAAATTAGCAAAATTAACAATAAAATTATAACAGCAACAAGCCATTTGTTTTTTTGTAGGATTGTAAGAATATTATTTCCTAAACCCTTGAGTCTTTTCATAGTCATCTATAAAATTCCTTATTCCACTAAAAATACCTTCGCTTATATTATTCAAATAAGAGTATTTTGTCAACCTAATTGCTTCATATTTATTAGTATTAAAGCCAATTTCAACTAAAACTGCTGGCATTATAGCTTTCTTTATTACAAAATAAACTTCTTCTTTTATTCCTCTATTCTTTGAAACATTCCCAATTTTTTTTTCAAGACCATTTTGTATTTTTTTTGCAAAATCTTTTGATTCTTTATAAATTTCGTCGTTAAGCATAGAATTTACTATATTTTCAACATCTTTATCTTTAGATACCTCTCCTTTCTTTATAATTTTCCTTGAATAGTTACTTACAAGATACCATGTCTCAAAACCATAAGTTTTTTGAGATCGAGAAGCGTTGACATGAATAGAAATAAATATACTCGTTCCATATTTTTGGAAAATTTTATTTGCTATACTAGCCCTATCTTCAAGTTCAATAAAAACATCTTTACTGCGTGTCATAATTATTTTTTTATCTGGATAAAATTCTTTTAATTTTTCAGTGATAAGATGTGCAGTTCGTAAAACAATATCTTTCTCTTTTATGTCATCATAGCCTATTGCTCCCGGGTCTTTACCTCCATGACCTGCATCTATTATAATTGCTTCAATTTTTACCTTTTTTTCTTTAATATCTTTGTTTATCTCGAGTTTTTTTGTATTATTCAAATTTTCTTTTTTAGAATCATTATCATTTTCTTTATCTATATAGATTTCTTCTATATTTTTATCATTTTTATCTTCTTTTTTTTCTTGAAAGAATATATCACCATCTTTTGTATAATATTCGTATTTATCAGGCGAAAAATACTTCATAATAAATAATGCTTCTTTAGTTGGGACAAAAAATTGCCCTTGTTCACTTCGAACAAAATCATTTATAAAATATTTTTTGTTATTGAATATTAGGTATGAAGAATTTAGCGTTATTAAAACATTTTTTTTGTTTTTCTTTATTAAAAGACTTCCTGTTACAGAGTTATATTCTGTATCAAGCTTTAGAAAAGAAATTATCTTATTTAGAGGATAATAGTTGTTTTCTAAAGAATAAACATTAAAAATAGACAAAAGTATTAAAAATACGCAAATTTTATCTTTTTTGGGCATATATTTCAAAAGTATCTCCCAGCCCAAATATTTTGGAATAAAGATTAACAATTTTAAAAATAATTTTATTAGTTATTAATTTTTTTGATTTAATTATTCTTTCAGGATGATGTCCTGTGACAACAACTCTTATTTTTTTAAAACCTATCTTTTTTAGGACTTTTTTTAAGAATTTTGGAGAAAAAATACGATAATGGTCTTTTGGGTGAATTTTTGCATAAGAATTAAAGTTATATTTGACAGAAACGCCAGTTGCATTTGGAGTCGATAATGCCAAAACTCCATTTTTACTCAAATGACAATAAAATAAAAAAATCAATTTTTCAAAGTCTTTAATATGTTCTATCACAAAAAAAGAACTAATTACATCAAAAATTTCTTCGGTTCTTTCAAAATATTTTTGATCATCGGTTATTGCTTTTAATTTCAGTTTTTCTCTAATAAAATCAGTAGCATAATTTGAAATATCGATAGAAGTTGTATCAAAACCATTTTCTTGGCATAGTTCAGAAAAAAATCCCATACCAGCACCAAAATCAAGTAATTTACCTGTTTTTATGTATTTTTGAATGTTTTTTAACCTTCTCATTCCAAAATTTCTTATATTTTCCCTGTCTTCTTGATAAGTTTTGCCATATTGCTCTTTATATTCTTCTGTAAAATATTTATCAACATAAATATCTGTAAAATCCCTAAAAGGTGTTGAGTAATAAAGTCCACATTTTTTACAATAAAGAATATTTAAATTTTCATTTCTATATAGAATTTTTGTATCATAATCAGAACAATAAGGACAAATTGATGAAAAACCTTTAAAATTTTTTATTAAATCTATGATTTTTGGGTCTTCTATATCAATACCAACAAAATTAAAGAAATTATTATATTTTTGAGTATTAATCGTACATTGACTTTCTTTAACCCCATAACCATAATCATTGATAGTAATAAAAAATCCAAATTTTTTGTATAAGTCTAAATCTTTTTTGGCTAGGTTGTCTGCAAAAATTATTATTCTATCAAAGATTCCTTCCGTATCGACAAAGTTTTCTAATTTATCATAGTCTAAATAATTAAAATTTGACTGAAATTCTTTCTTATCTTTTAGACTAAAGTAAATATTAAAATCTTCTTCCAATTTATAAGCAATATTTAAACATTTATTTAAATATTGATTATTTGTAATAAATAATATTCGTTTAAATTTATTTAATTTTAATTTATCATAATTTTTTATGAGAGAATAAATTCCAAAATCGTCGTTATTTTTAATTATTTTTCTAAGTAAATAATTGACTCTTTCCAAATCTTCGTTTGTATCAACGCTTATTTTTACATCAGGTCTTGCAATTGCTTGATTTTGTGGGTCATGTATCACAATGTTAAATTTATTCCTATTTTCGTAAATATATGGTGTCACATGTTCAAAATGATATGGTGTAGTGGCTTTTTTTAATGCGTGGACAAGGCTTTCTGTTTTTACAACTTCAACTCCACTTCCATAACAAACATTTGATAGGTGGCATATGTCTGCTTTTGTTTTAGAGAATAAATCAAGGGTTTCTATTGCAATTTCTGGTGAAAGTAGGGGATTATCGCCTGTTGCCCTAATAATTGTGTCTACATTAAAGAATTTCGAGGCATCTACAAATCTTTTTAGCACATTTTGACTATCACCACAAAATATTTCAAAGCCGCATTGTTTTGCCAAATTTTTTAAATAAGGTTCACATTCTTTTGTTGTAACTAAAACCCTAACATCACATTCGACTTTTTTCATCTGATCCATTGTTCTTACAATAAGAGGTTTGCCACAAAGATTAATCAAAGCCTTTGCAGGAAGTCTACTCGAATTTAGCCTAACTTGTAAAAATAAACCTATTCTATCCATAAAAATCCTCAATTTTTCGTAAAAAGGTAATAATTATTATTTAGCGGAAGAATTTAAGGATAAACTAATCTCTTTTTTAGGTATTCTAAGAGAAGAATATCAAACTGAAGATAAATATAATCACAAAAGATTTTTGGTGAGTTTTTAATTCTTTCGCTAAAATTTTTAAATTTACCATATCTTTATCATTATTATCGGAATAAAATTTATCTTACAAATAAATTTTGAAAATTTAGTGGAAATTTTAATTAGTTTCCCCTCCTTTTGTTTGTTTTATTGTATTAAAATCAATTATTTGATATAATAATGTTATACTGAGAATTGTCCAAATTGTTTCTATGCCTTAAACGCAGTACTACTATAATTCGTTTTTAAGAAACAAATTGTGGGTAATATCAACTCTTATTAGATATTGATCATTTAAAAGCGTTTAAGTATATAAATAAATCTGAATTTTAAATATATTTTTTTAAAAGAGGTATTCTATGAATAATAATAAACTATATTCTCCAAAAAAAACTAAAAATGGTGTTTTATTTTGCTATATTGGTGATGAGACTACAAAATCAGTTTCAATTGCTGGAATTTTTAATAATTGGGACAAAAGTATTAATTATTTTAAAAAAGATAAAGATGGTGTTTGGAAAACAACTATAAAACTTCCAAAGGGTAGACATTTATATAAATATGTTATTAATGATAATGATTGGATTTTAGACCCTACAAATCCAACTATTTCTGAGGATTGTCAAAATAATTCGTCTATTACAGTTACTAATGATGGTCAAGTTCTAATTAAAAGAAAAAATATTAATAAAACAAATCATTCTTTTATGTATAAAAATTTTAATGCTATACGAAGTCCTTTGTGGGTAAAAAAAGCAGTAATTTATCAGCTTGACATAAAAAGTTTTACAGAAAATGGTTTTTTAGGGCTTAAAGAAAAATTGGCATATCTTAAAGAACTTGGGATTAATGCCCTCTGGATTATGCCTTTTTGTGAAATAGGTATAGAAAAACGAGTTGGTGAGTATGGCGATCCTTACGCTGTTGAAGATTTTTACTCGATTGATAGTCAAATTGGTACAAAAAAGGATTTTTTGGATTTTGTTTCTAATGCCCACAGTTTGAATTTTAAGATAATTATGGATTTCCCAATAAATAGGGCGAGTATTGATTGTAATTTGACAAAAACAAACCCAGATTGGTTTACAAAAAATACTGATGGTCAAATTTATTATGCGATACCAGGACGAGATTATTTTGCTGGGTTTGATTTTACAAATAATGATTTAAAAAAATATTTGATAGAGTGCTTTAAATATTGGATAAATGAGTTTAATATCGATGGTTTTAGGTTTGACGATACTGATATGACACCTCATGATTTTTTATTGCAATTAAGTAATGATTTAAAAGAAACTAAAAACGATATTTTGCTAATATCCCAGTCCTATGATGAGTTTCATAATGCAGAATCTTTTGATTTAACCTATGAAGGCGGTTTTAGGGATATTTTTAGAGACATTATATTCTCAGAAAAAACTCAAAATGATTTTATAGAATATTATAATTTGCAAAAATTTAGCTTTCCAAAAGATTCTTTAAGGTTAAGATGGCTTGAGGAAAAAGAACAAGGACGGATAATTGAAATTTTTGGCGAACAAGCGTTGTATCCAGTAATTACAGTTTTTTATACACTTGATAGTGTGCCAATGTTAATTATGGGACAGGAATTTTCTGATACAAAATGGAAAAATTGGACTTCGTTATTTAATAAATTTAGCCTTGATTGGGATAATTTTAACAATAATTTATTTAACCACTATAAAAAAATTCTACAAATAAGAAATAATAACATAGCATTTACAGAATGTGGGTTAGAAATAATAAAAAATGATAATCATAAAGTAATTTCTTTTGTTAGATTCTGTGAGAATAAAGTTTTTTTAATAATAGCAAATCTATCAAATAAAGAAGTTAAATTTAAATTATCATTAAAAAATATCAATAATTTACAAATTACAGATAAATATACTTGTATTAACTTACTAAACTCGAAAAAAGAACAAATTAACCTAAAAAGAGATAATTTGTTTCTTAGAGGATATGAAAATAAAGTATTAGAAATAAAAAATATTTAATTTTATATTTTCTTCTTGAATTATTACAACTTATATTATAAAATTAGAATAATTCTAATAAAATTAATTTGAGGGCTTTATATATGGAAGAAATACAAGCGATAAATGTAGCAGCAGCCTTTTTTCCAATAAACAGGAAATTACTTGTTGTTCAAAGAAATGAAAAAGGTGACGAACCTCTAAAATGGGAACTTCCCGGAGGTAAATTAGACCCAGACGAAAAATTTGAAGATGCGATGGCAAGAGAATTAAAGGAAGAACTTGGGCTTGATGTAGCTATAATTCAAGAAGTTGGAAGTGTTGAAGTTGATAAGAATGATAAAATTTTAATGATGATTTTTATCCTTGTTGAAGGAAATGCTTCAAAAATTAAATTAGCAGTTCATAAAGATTTGAAACTTGTTAGTTTTGATGAATTAGTGGCTCTTGACTTATGTGAAGCAGACAGACTTTTTGTAGAACTTTATGCAAAAGAGATAAAAACGTATATTGATTAATTATCTTTAAACGATGGGCAATTGCTCTCAATTATCCCCAATTTTCATAAAAAAAGAAATTTTACCACAGAGTAGAGGGAGAACACAGAGGTAAGAAGGGAAAAAATCCCCAAAACTCTGTGTTATTAGTTTTCTTGTACCCTTTGTGGTAAATTTTTATCACTAAATTGATAAGAATTAAAACTGAATAATTTGTCAGGATAATTGTCCATTGTTTCCATATTAATAGTTTTATTTTATTATTCTTTTTTTATAAATAACATTTTTAATTCTAAAATGTCTTAGATTAGCTATAAATTCTAAAAATTAAATACACAATTATTGTATATACTTGCACGATTTAATTTGTGACAATCCGATTAATCTGTGTAATCCGTGACAATCCGATTAATCTGTGTTATACTTTAATATCAAGTAATTATACGATTCTAATCTGTGTAATTTGTGACAATCTGATTAATCTGTGTTATAATAAAGAGTTTTAATTATTTTCAGGATTTTTGATGGCGAATAATTTTTTTTTAATCAATCTTGCTTTAAGAAAATCAAGACAATTTTTCTTTGTTTTTTTTTATTTTAAAATATTCCTTTTGTTATTTTATTTTATAGGAAATTACCAATCTTTTAGTATAGAAACAGTAAATTTAATTTTAAAATTAATTGCTATAAATGATAGTTTTGTACTATTTTTTTCTATAATGAATATAATTTCGTCATTTATAAATTATAAAACAATTATTAAAAGAATAATTTTGCTCTTGTTATCATTTTTTTCAATAATTTTTGCTATTATAACTATTTTCATATCATTATTTATAACTGTTTTCTCAAATTCTTAAAAAAACTTTATGTAAAAAAGATTTTATTTCAGAAAAACAATTATCTGAAAAATCCCAATATTTTTTTTCTGCCCCAACTCCTAATGAATTCACAATTGGCGTTTTGCTTGCAAGATATGTTAAAACTTTTGCTTTAGAAATATTAAATTTTTCATTATCTTCTGATTTTAAATTATTTTTAACACATTCGATATACTTTGAAATACAATCGTTTATTGGTAATGATTTTATTGATTCTAAACACAAATCCTCAAACATTCCAGCGTTATTGTTGTTTGGCATAATAAATACGCCAACAATTGGTTTAGAATTTTCAGTTGTTTCATTAATTTTTTGAGGATAAGGAAGGTTATATTTTTTTAGAATATCACAAATACTTTGAAAAGCAGAACTTGCATTATTTTCTTCGGCATCTCTTACAAATGCAAGTTTTGTAATATTAGAAAATTTTTCCAAATTTCTTAAAAGACGAAATTCAATACTGAATTTATCTTTTCCACCAATATCAATTATTTGAACGCCTTGTATATTCTCATATTCTAATAAAGATTTAAAAAAATTAGACTCGTCTTTTCCTTCAACAGCAAGTAGCATATCAGATTTTATTGTTATATTTTTATCCATTATCTAACCTCAAAACCTTTTTCTATGCCAAGAGAAAGTGTTTCTTTATCATAACAAAACGCATTGTGATTATCATCTTTACGGTCAATCCTAAAAAGTCTAATATCATCATTATCAGCAAAATAATCTTTATTAACTTTTGCAAAAGATTCGACACATTCATAAGAGTGGGTTGTGCAAAAAATTTGAACATTAGTATCATTTGCAAGTTTAAAAATAGCTCTCCATAGAACTTCTAAAGATGTATAGTGTAAACCATTCTCAATTTCATCAATAATTAATATATTACTATCTTTTTGTAAAATTGCTGATAATATTGCAAGTATTCTCCTTAAACCATCTCCCATTATATTTATAGGGATTAATTTGTCAATGCCAATATCTGCATAAATCATTCCAGTTGCTCCCATTCGTAAATCTACGAGTTTTGGCTCAATTTCTTTTAAAATAGGCATAATATTGTCTAAATTTTTATTTTTTACAATAAAATCAAATCTTTTATCAAGACCTATCATTATTGTTTTAGAATTTAAATAAGTAGCACTAATTTTTTCTTTATATTGAGTATTTAAATTAACTAATCCTTGTTTAAATCTAATTTCTGAGTCACCTTTTTTTTCATTCTCTATTTTAATATTTAGTTTTAATCCATCTATTTTATCTATACCAGAATTTGACATATTTAAGATTAATTGATCTAATAATGTGTTTGGTGCTTGTTTTATCTCATTTCTATTTATATTTATTTGTTGTGGATAAATTGGAGATATTTTTAATTGTCTTTGCTTATTATCAAGTTTGCCTTCTATTTCTGGGATTATTTCAAAATCAAGATTATGAAATAGTAAACTAAAATCATCATCTTTCAAAAATAAAAAATCTCTAAAATTATGTATAGTTACTGGTAATTCTGGATTTGACATTCCACACAAAAGAAAAATTGCTTCTAATACCGATGTTTTACCGCAGTTATTTCTACCTGTAATTAAATTTACTTTTTTGATATTATTTATAGAAAGATTATTAATTCCACGAAAATTTTTTATATTAATCGAATCAAAAGGCATAATTTATCTCCTTGTATTATTTTTTTTTGCAGAAGATTTATTTTTATTAAGTGTTTAGAAATGTATTTTAGATAACTTATATTTTTTTTTAGAATAAATCAAGAAAAAATTGGATACATTTTATTGAAAGATTAATGGAGACCTGTCAGGTTTCAAAAACATGACAGGCATTTTATTTTTCATTGATATATAGAAGCAGCTAAATATCCTTCTACTTTGAATTTATCATGAGTGACATCGCCTGAGTTCATATATTTTAGTATATTTATATTTTTCATTCCCATCATCTCTGCTAATCTTAAAACTGAGATTACTCCACCGCCACCTAAGGATTTAATTTGATTTAGGGCAAGTTGTTCTGCAAAATAATCAGCATCCATAGTTTTTAGGACCTCCATAAATTTTTGGTCTGTTTCCATTGCCTTCTCGTATTTTAAATCACAACTTAAATCAGCCGCAGCAACAACCAAATATTTTTTTTGTTTTCTCGAGAGCAAAGAAAATAATGTTTTTGCAAGTAAGATTGTTAGTTTTGTATTTGTTTCGCCAAGAATGATAGGTAATATTTTTACTTTATTACCAAGCAAAGTATAAATAAACGGAAGTTGAACTTCAATAGAATGTTCTTGTAAATGATATTTTTCTCCATAAAAAAAATACTCTTTGTTTTGTTCTAATAAAAACTCATTATCCTCTTTATCCACAAACAGATCACCAAGCGGACATGAAAAACAATCACTTTCTGATAAAGCAATAGCAGGAAACGCCATCTTATGGATAGGAGCTATAATTATTATAGTATCAATATCCTCATTTATTAATTGCGAATAAGCAGCTCCAAAAACCCTTGAAGCATACATATAACTTGCATAAGGAGTTATTAAAGCGAATGGTGATGCGACTTTTGGAATACTATAAGCAGTTAAAGAAGTTTTTACAGATATGGATAGCACGTCTTTAGCATCTGGATAAAAAAAACCATCTACAATAGTAGGTCTTTTTAGAAATTCTTTGTTCATTTTTTTTTCCTACAAATACATATAAATTTTTAAACTATGTATTAATTATATATAATTTTTTAAAACTTGCAAACATTCTTGAAGTTTATTTACACAAAATATATTTAATATTTTATTAAATTTTTTATTGACTTTGATTTTTAAGTATATTATATTGTATAAAGTAAACTCATAGTTTACATCATGGAGGATTTTAATGTTTACCAAAAGATTGGAAAGAGAAAAAGAACGCAAAAGGCAAGAAATAATTGATGCTGCTGAGAAGTTATTTTTCCTTGAGGGATTTAAAGAAACATCAATGGATGAAATTGCAAAAAAATCTGAATTTAGCAAAAGAACGGTTTATAAATATTTTGATAGCAAAGAAGAACTTTATTCTGCAATCGCTTTGAGAGGATTAGAGTTATTCCAAAAAATAATTAGAGAAAGCTCGCAAAATCAAAAAACTGGCTTTGATAAATTATCCTCTATCGCAAAGTCTCTTATCGAACTAAAAAAAATAAATATCAATTATACAAAGATAATTACGTATTTTTTGACTCAAGTCTTTAACAGTAATGTTAAAGGTAATAATATCGAGTTATGTAGGCAAAATGTTATAAATATGAGAATTATAATAGATAATTTTTTAAAGGAGGGTATAGAAGACAAAAGTATAAAAGCTGATATTGACATAAAAAAAACAGTTTTATCAATACAGACTATTCTTGTTGGAATGTATATGATAAATGATCAAATTTTTGATTATTTTTTGGTTAATAACGATATTTCTTTTAACGAAATTTTTGAATACAACATTAATTTAATGTTATCTTTGATAAAAAATTAAAATTAAGATATTTTAAGCCATAAAACATGCAAAATATATTAATTTCGTGAAATTATGTGGCTAAATAAATTAAATAATAAATAAAAAAAGAAAGGTTATATATGAAAAAATTTTTTAATTACCCTATTATAATAGTAGGTTTTTTCCTTGTAATAACAGTATTTTTTGCATTGCAACTTCCAAAACTAAAAGTTGATAATGATGTTAAAGTTTTTATTCCAGACAATGACGAAGAAAAAAAACTTTTTATTAAAATGGAAAATGATTATGGTAACACTATGGAATTTGCAATTTCTGTAACTGCAAAAAAAGATACACTTTTTACAGTAGAAAATTTTAAACTTCTAAACGATGTTACTGAATCTCTAAAAAAAATCGCAACTGTTACAGATGCTACAACAATTATCAATACCAGTTTTATAGAAGGTGTTGATGGTGAAATTAGGTCATCTGATATAGCAGAAACACTTCCACAAACAGAAGAAGATATAGCAAGAATTAAAGAACGGCTCTTTTCGTGGGATTTGTACAAAAATAGTTTGTATTCTGAAGATTTAAAATCAACTATGATTTTATTAAAGACAGAGAAAAAAAATACAGCAGACGATGATTTGATGGTTTATAATAAAATTAAAGAAACATTAAAAAATTATAAAGATGCTAATTTTGACTTTAAAATCGCAGGTTTCCCAGTTGTAAATGTTTTAATTGGTAAGAGCATGCAACAAGACGTTAGATTATTAATACCTTTAGTACTATTAGTTGTTTTACTCGTGTTATTTTTTTCTTTCAAGAATATTGGTGGGGTTGTATTACCTATTTTGACAGTAGTAATTAGCTCTGTTTGGGCAATAGGACTTATGTCTTTATTTAAAATAAATCTTACATTAACAACAACCGTTTTACCTGTTTTACTGATGGCAACAGGGACTGCTTATGCTATCCATCTAATAAGTCATTATTACGACGAAATGGTAAAACAAAAGACTCGTTTAACACACGAAGAACACCTTGAAATAATACTTGTTTCTCTAAAGAAAAAAGGTGCACCAATATTACTTGCAGGCTTGACTACTGTTGCAGGATTTGGCTCATTAATACCTACAACTATTACTTCAATTAGAAATATGGGTATTTTTACAACATTTGGTATAATTATTTCTTTACTTTCTGCATTGACACTCATACCCTCATTACTTATTTTAAGACATAGTGCGGTTAAAGTAAAACCTGGTAAAGAAAAAAATAATTCTTTATTAAATAAATTTTTAGTTGGATTTTATCATCTTCTCGAAAAACATAAGATCACAATAATTATTGCAGTAATTGTTATTATGGGTATTTCTATATTTGGAATGACAAAAGTAGTAATTGGTCTTGAGCGAATCAAAATGTTTAAAGATAAAAACACAGAAATTAGAATTAGTGATGAATTTATCAATAAAACATTCGCAGGTACTACTGTTTTAAATGTTTTAATTGATGGTGGAACAGCAGGAAGTCTTGCAAACCCAGAAATATTAAAAGAAATTGAGAATCTTGGCATATATTTAAGTGAAAAACACAAAGAAATTGGAAAAATAATATCATTTTCTAAGTTAATTAAAAGAATGAACCTTGTTATGCACTCAGACGAAGCAAATCCAGAAGATTTTGATGAAATACCTTATGATCCACAAAAATATTCTTTAGAAACAAAACAAAATTTAAAAGAATTAATAACTCAATATCTTCTATTATATTCTGGTGGAAACCTTGAAGATTTTGTTGACGATTCATTAGAACCATCGCGAACAAAAATGAGTATTCTGATAAAAACAGAAGATACAGAGTTTGTAAAAAAACTTAGAAATGAAATTTATGATTATACTAACAAAAATTTTCCAAAAGAATACAAAGTTCATGTAACTGGAACTGGGATTCTACAACTAAGAGTAAATGAATTAGTTGTATTTAGCCAAATAATCAGTATAATTTTTTCTATTTTAATAGTATTTTTGATACTTACTATTGGTTATAAGTCGATTTTTGCTGGATTATTGGGTGCTATCTCATTAATTATTCCTATTTCGATAAATTTTGGTCTCATGGGATTTTTGGGAATAAGACTTGATGTAGGAACTGCGATGGTTGCCTCAATTGCAATTGGTATTGGTATCGATTATACGATACATCTTATTTCGAGTTACAAACATGAAAGAAAGCATTCTTCTGATCTTGAGGTTGTTACAACAAACACTTTAGTTTCATCTGGTAAGGCAATAATTTTTAACGCATTGTCAGTAGCAGCAGGTTTTGCAGTGCTTTTTCTTTCAAACTTTACACCTTTAATAAACCTTGGGCTTTTGATTGCTTTGACAATGATAACGTCAAGTTTTGTAGCTCTTACTTTATTACCTGTATTGTTACATATTTTTAAACCAAAGTTTTTGGAAAAATAGAATTAATTTTCTCAATTTTTTGAGAGTTAAAATAAAAATTTAGATTTTAGGAGAATTTATGAAAAAATTATTAGTGGTATTTATTACAGTACTTTTTGCTTTTGCATTATTTGCTGATGAACAAGGCGATCAAATCGCTCAAAAAAACTTTAATCTTAAAGATTCAAAAGATAGTTACTCTGAAGTTACTATGATTTTAATCGACAAAGATGGCAACAAAAAAAGTAGAAAATTAACAATGTTTGGTAAAGAAACATCAAAAGGCAGAAATTCTTATGTAGAATTTTCAGAACCAGCTGATGTTAAAGGAACAAAATTTTTAACAATTGGTAATAAAATTGGCGATGATGAACAAAGACTTTATTTGCCAGCATTAAAAAAGACAAGATTAATTTCTTCTTCAAGCAAAAATGGTAAATTTGTTGGTTCTGATTTGTACTACTATGATATGGAAGACAAAGATATTTCAGAATTTACTTTCAAATTCTTAAAAGACGATACATTTAACAACAAAAATTGTTTCGTTTTAGAAATGACACCAAAGGATAAGAATGCTCCTTATTCAAAAACTATTGCATGGATCGCAAAAGATGATTTTTTTGCTTACAAATTAGAAGCTTATGACAAAAAAGATGGTGAACTTTTAAAAGTTTTGGTTATGGTTGAAGTAAAAGTTATTGATGGAGTTATGATTCCAACAAAAACAGTTGTAGAAAACAAAAAAGATGGAACAAAAACACTTTTACAATTAGAGAATGTAAAAATTAATTCTGGTATTAAAGACGACATTTTCACAGTAAAAAACTTAGAGAAATAATAAATATTTAAAGACCTGTCAGATTTTTGAAACCAGACAGGTCTATAAAAAAATTTCCCATATCTAATGATTTAAAATTAATTAATGGGGATTTTAAGGAGGATTGTATGAATAAAAATAGTTTAATTTTGCTGTTTATGTTAGTTATTAGTACATTTTTATTTAGTGAAGACGATTATAGTAGTCTTTTTGACGATATTAATACAGAAACAACAACAGACACGACAACAACAACTCAAAAAGATACAGAATTTTCAAATTTTTCTATACCTGATTTTAAATTGAGTTTAATAGGTGATCATAAATTTGAATTTCGTATGCCAGTAATTCCAGATTACTTTGATTTTAAGGGGCAGATTAAAGCACCAAAGTTTACTAATGAAATTGGTATCGAAATTAACTACAAAGATTTGAAATTTAAAAGTTTTGGCTCATTTGATGTAATTTTAAACGATTTTGGTAGTTGGGACAAGGTTTTAAACATTAAACCTTTAGAAAACTACATTTCTTGGAGTCCATGGAAGGTTAAACTCTCGGCTGGGCTTCAATATTTTTCGTGGGGAACAGCAGATGGTCTTAATCCCACAGATAATATAAATCCAAGGGATTATACAGTTGGAATAAGTTCAAAAAAAATACCTATTTTATCAGCTGCTTTTTCTATGTATCCAGCTGATTTCTTTTCTTTTGATGTGATTTATGCACCTTTTGAGCAAAATGATGTTTTTCCAACTGATTTTGTGGCATCTCTCCCAGATGAGTTGTTTTATGGCAAATCTCTTGATCTCACTTCATTAGCAAATTATCCAAATCTTACTTTTAGTGATATTAAAAATTCAAAAAATGCAAGTTACAAAAAGCTCGATTATGACCCAAAAAGTTTTATCTTGGGTGGAAAAACAAATTTTAGATTTTCAAAAGTTGATTTTTCTTTTAGCTATTTGTATGATATTGACCAATATTACACTCCAGAAATTAATTTAACAAAAGATGCAATTGGTAATACTCCAAATCCAATGCCTCCAATTCCAGCTCAATATCTTTGGAGACCTCAATCAATTAGTTTAGTTAGAAATAGAGTTCATAAAATTGGTGCTGATATTAAAGCGACAGTTGACAGGTTTGGTTTATGGGCAGAGTTTTGTTATAGTTTAACAGACGATTATCTTATGGATAGTTACAAAAAAAGAAACCACAAGATTAGTTATGTTGCAGGTTTTGATTTTAACTATGGACCAAACGATGATTTTTATATGAACTTTCAATACTTTGGTGAAGTAAATTTAAATTATTACGCTGATTTTTACAAAGATTATAAAGATGGAAAACCAGATTCTACAAAAATATCTGATGAAAAATATATGGAAGAATTTTATTATAAAGCATTGACTGATAGACTCGGTGGTGAAAGTGAGGCGTGGCTTCAAGGAATTAGCCTAAAAATGAAGTGGCCTGTATTAGATAACCTTCTAACTCCTTCAATTGCCGCTTCATATATTCTTCCTCTATTTTACGACTACGAACAAGAAAAAAGATATGGAAGTCTATATTTAAACCCAGAAATTGACATTATGCCTATTGATTCTTTTCATATAGTAATAGGTTCTGATTTGTTTTTTTCGTGGATTCAAAAGAAAGATAAAGACGTAGAATTAAATAAAGAAGATAAAATTGGTATCTATCACAAAGATAGTAGTATTTATCTTGCATTTAAATACAAATGGGGCATGGATTTTGTGAAATAACAAATTATAAAATATAAAAGCGGCATTTACGAATGTCGCTTTTTTTTCATAATTTAAAAAAATCTTACCTTATGCAATTATATTTTATTGACATTTTTTATAAAAAGTGATATGTTACCAGCGTATTTGGCGGCGTAGCTCAGTCGGTAGAGCAAACGGCTCATATCCGTTCGGTCATTGGTTCGAGTCCGATCGCCGCTAATTTATGGAGTTGTGCAATATTTTTGTACAACTCCTTTATTTTTATTAGGATAATGCCGAATTAAACTTTAACTAATTTAAATCATTAGAATAACATAGAATTATATAAAAACAGCGGATAATTAAAAAATAGATAATAATTCTATTGCAAACAACAAATACGGATAATTAATTATAATGAAATGGTTAATATTTGAAAAAGAATCTCAAAATTATGAAAACTCATTAGCAAGATACCAAAATTTTATAGATTCTTCTAAATTTACTGGAATTTGGCATCAAATTGACTGGCTTTCTTTTCAAATAGCGTCAAAAAAAGTAGTAGATGGATTTTTTTTTGGTATAGAAAAAGAAAACAATATTATACTTGCTGGTCTTTTTCTGATTTATAAATCAAAAAACTTTAAATATGGCTATATTCCTGCTGGATTTTTGTATTTTGATATAAATGACGATATTTACAACTTTTTTCTACAAAATATAGATGATATTGCAAAAAAAAACAATCTTTTATTTACATCTGTTGATTCTATAACGCCTAAAAATGATATGTTAGAACAAATCATTCAAAAGAGTAAAAATCATAAGCTTAATGTAAAACTTCCTATTCCACAATACACAAACGTAATTGACCTTAATCTATCAGAAGAAGAAATTTTAAAACAAATGAAACCTAAAGGTCGATATAATATTAAGTTAGCAGAAAAAAAAGATGTAAAAGTTAGAATTGGTGATATAAATGATGTTTCTATATTTTACCAAATTCTGAAAGAAACTACTGAAAGAGACGGTTTTAGACCAAATCCAGAAGAATATTATAGTATAATGTTAGAAAAACTCAAAAATTCAATTATACTCGTTGCAACTCACGAAACCGACATTCTATCCTGTGGAATATTTACTTATACAAAATATCAAGGGCTTTATTATTATGGTGCATCTTCAAATCTAAAAAGAAATTTTATGTCTCCCTATCTTTTGCAATGGGAAGCGATAAAAATTGCAAAACAAAAAGGTTGTGACTATTTTGACTTTTTGGGAATAGCAGCCCCAGATAATCCAACAGACCCTCTAAGCGGAGTAACTGATTTTAAGTTAAAATTTAGTGAAAATATAATCTGTTTTCAAACACCATATCATATAATACACAAAAAATTTATCTATTCGCTTTTTGGGTTAATAAAAAATATCAAAGCTTTTCTTTCAAAAAAACATTCCAAAAAGACATCTATTAAAGAAAAAGAGTAATTTTTTTTTAATAAATTTGAAAATCTATAAAACTGTGTTAAAATTATACTCATCACTGTAATTTTTAGTCCAAATCTAAAAAAATAATTTATAATTAAAGAAAGAGGTAAAAAATGAAAAAAATATTCTTACTAATCTTTATTGTTTTTTCACTAAATATGATTTACGCTGAAACAATGAAAGGCGAACTTCAAAAAAATATCGGAATGAGAGTAAAAATATATTATAAAAATGTCAACTCTGGAGGTGACGCTGATCATTCAGGGGTAATTGAAAGTGTTATGGATGACTATATTGTATTAAAAGAAGCAAAAATTGGTAAATTTTATATACTAATAAGCGAAATAAGAGCATTCTATATATATAATAAGTAGAAATCATCAAATATTAACAATTATCTAATTTATTATCTTGCAAAACTAACAAAGGCACAAAGGGAGAGAAAATAATTTTTCTTTGTGCCTCTATGAGAAGGTTTTATAACTTTTCTATTAAATTAATTCCATCCATTTCTTTTGGTTTATCGAGTTTCATGATGGACATCATCGTTGGAACGACATCTGCTAATGTTCCGCCAGTTACTTTGAGTCTGATTTTATCTTTTTGGAGTTCTGGTCTTTTTGAAATTAATGAAAGCCACACAAGATTACTTGTATGTGCAGTCATAGGAGCTCCTGTTGTATAGTCAAGCATTTGTTCTGCATTGCCATGGTCTGCTGTCAAAAAGACAACACCATCTTTTTTTAAGATTTCGTCTGTAACAAGACCAACGCATTCATCAACAACAGCACATGCTTTTTTTGCTGCTTCAAAGTCGCCAGTGTGTCCAACCATATCTGGATTTGCAAAATTTAGAACTATTACATCATATTTATCTGATTTGATAGCTTCGATTGCTTTATCTTTTACTTCGTAAGCACTCATTTCTGGTTTTAAATCATAAGTTGCTACTTGTGGAGATGGAACTAAAATTCTATCTTCACCTTCAAAAACTAAATCTGATTGACCATTAAAAAAGAATGTTACATGGGCAAATTTTTCTGTTTCTGCTATTCTTAGTTGTTTTAAGCCTTTTTTTGATAATATTTCGCCAAAAAGGTGTGATAAATCAGCATTTCCAAACACTATTGACACTTTTGCTCGTGTACTTTTTGCAACGCCTTCATAGTATTCTGAAAAACAAACATAGTCTAAGTCTTTAATTTGTTTTGTTGGGAACGAGCTAAATCCGTCTTCAACAAATGCTTTTGTTAATTCTCTTGTTCTGTCGAGTCTGTAATTGAAAAAAATTACTCCGTCGCCTTCACTAACAGGTTTAAAACCTTCCAAAAGTCTTGGTTTAATAAACTCATCGTTTTCGCCTTTAGCATAAGCATCATCAACAGCATCGTAAATTGATTTAAATCCTTTTTCACCTTTGCCATCGACAAGCATATCATAAGCAAGTTGAACTCTGTCCCATCTGTTGTCTCTATCCATTGAAAAATATCTACCAATGATAGAACCAAAAACACCCATATTAAATTTATTGATTGCTTCTTCAACAACTTTTATATATAATTTTGCTGATTGAGGAGGTGTGTCCCTTCCATCAGTGAAAACGTGTATTACAATTTGATCTTTTTTGATACCAACTTTGCTACCAAATTCTAACAAAGCGATGAGGTGGTCATTATGAGAATGAACTCCTTGATCTTGAACTAATCCGTAAACATGTAAGATTTTACCATTTTTCTTAATTTTATCAAAAATATTGATTAACGTTTTATTGTTAAAAAAATCGCCTTCGTCAATTGTTCTATTGATTTTAACAAGAGATTGATAAACAATTCTACCAGCACCAAGATTTAAATGCCCAACTTCACTCGAACCTTGATTTGAAGGCGGTAGCCCTACATTCTCGCCAGATGCAACAATTAAACTACTTGGATAATTTGCTACATAATTATCGTGATTTGGGGTTTTTGCGTGATAAATTGAATTTGATTTAAAATCTGGATTATATCCCCAACCGTCTCTTATCAAAAGTAAATAAGGTGCTTTTGCCATAAATATTCCTCTATATTATTAATTTATACCGTACAAGACATTACAGTATATTCTTTAGAAAAATATTACAAAAGCAAAATATAGTCAACAAAAAAATAATAATAATTTTTGAGAATGGTTATTTGGTTTGTTAAATTTTAATTATTTATAAAAAATACCAATTGTAGGCTAACAGAGGGTGGGAGTTTTGAGTCGAATCACACAGAAGAAATACAGAATTAGAATTGACTATATATAAAAATAATCTCCCTTTCAACAAAAAAGGGAGATTATTGTCATTGTTTAATTATCATCTAAGAAGGTTGGTTAGTTGGTAAACCTTTTTTATTTTTAGATTCAATCTTTTCTTTAATTTTTACTAAATCATCCTTCATTTCTTGATCTAATTTTTCATATTTTGGATTTTTTCTATAATAATTTTTTTCGTTCATTCTTCTTTTGTTTCTTAAATCAACTAAGCCTTCAATCATTTTATATCTAACTATATTTGATAATTTATCCATTGAATAGTCTTTAATATCTTCGTATTTAATTGTCTCTAACATTTTTATATGAATTTTAGTATCTCTAATCCAAAAAGCACCAGGTCTAATAGAATTCCATGTGTCAAATAATACTGGGACAATATCAGATTTTGTTTCTAAAGCGATTCTAAATATTCCATTATAAAATCTACCTATTTTACTGTCTTTGCTTTTTGTGCCTTCTGGGAATATAACAAAGGGTGAGCCGCTTTCAAGTTTTTTTATTACATCAAAATATATTTTCATACCGTCTGATGTGGAAGCCTTTAATACAACGTTTCCTGCAAGGTAAGAAATCCAACCAACTAAAGGGATGCTTAAATAAGCTTCTTTCATTAATGCTTTAATAGCACCAGGTAGGGAATATATAATTATAGAATCAAACATAGAGGAGTGATTTATAACGTAAATCCTTCTTTCTCCTTTTTTTGGTGCTTTGAGTCCATTAAAATCATAATGATTTTTCTGTAAAAAATTAAGAAAATAAAATATATTACAAAAAAATTTAATTAGATAAGCCATTACTTTTCTGTCTTTATCAAAAGGAAAAGTAACTAATAAAATAAAAGGTGCAATACAAAATTGAATAATATTAACCAAAATAAAAGTAAACCATCCCCAAATACTATAAATAATATGTAAAAAAGTAATTTTATCTTCTATAATCCTGTTTTTTTCTTCCATTTATCCTCCAAATAAGATTGTAATAATATGTTATACTGACAATTGTCCTAATTATCTCTATTAATTCATTTGTATCAAACGAATTACAAATAATGTCAATTTTATTATTTATTGACCTTTTAGAAGCGTTTAAGTATATTATATTACTAACTAATGTATAGATAATAATTATAACACATTTTTATTTAATTTCAAATATATATACTCAACGAATTATAATTAACCATTAAAAAATTCTAAGTATATCTACCAATAACATCCATTCTCACAATTTTCTTTTTCTTTTGGAATATAATTTTTTGGCATATTGATCCAATGTTCATTAATGTAATTATTTTGAAACTCTTCCATATCCCTCCATCTTTGCCCTAATACTCCAAATAGAATTTGTAAATGTCCGCCAAGCGAAATTGATATTTTACCAATGCTTTTAATAAAACTTGCTAAAGGTATTGCCATTCCTCCTGCCGCTATTAAAGCAATATCAAAGTCTCTTTTTGTAATTTCTTCTTTTATTTCATCAAGGAGATTTAAAACATTTTTATACTTTTTTTGTGCATCTATACTTAATCCATAAGCAAATTCAAGTCCCTCAACTTTTGCAGGATAAAACCATTTTTTGCCAGTTTTAGCCCACACTTTTTCAAATGTGTCTTTATTTGCTCTTTTTGCCAATAAATTACCAAAAGGACAAATAATTAGTATTTTTTTTCCCTTAAAGAATGGTAAATAGCATAATTTGTCGTTATTTGGCACAGAACGATCTGGTTCTTGATTGATAAAATGAAATATTTTTGAACTTATATTATAATGATCAATTATTTCTAACTCTCTATTTTGGTAGAATAATCCAAGGCAGTCAATTTTTTGGGTGGATTCAGCAAAAATTTTACTATATTCTAAAATAAAATCTTTATCAGATGGGAAAAGACCTGCATTTTGGCTAAAACTTCTAAATAATTGATCTTCAAATGTAATTAAATTTTGTCGTCTAACATTTTTTGATAAAATTATAGGATAATAAAGAATTTGTTGTTCCGTTGTCCCAAGTTTACCTACTGCATAGCTTGTTTTATTATCGATAGCGTATTTTAAGTCTGAAAGAAATTCTTCTTTTAAAATTGGATTTTTTAATCTAAGTTTTTTTTGGAATTTATTTTCTTCTATATTAGTTTTTAATAAAGAATATGTTTTTTGTATAATAGGAATCTTTTTTATCAATGATTTTATTGACATTACAAATCCTTATAAAAAATATAAATAATTTTTTTAATATATAACACAGATTAATCAGATTGTCACGGATTTGCACAGATTAAATCATATAAATATAGACAATAACTGTATTTAACTTTTTGAATCTGTGACAAACCAAAAATTTTTTGGTATAGTATAACTAAAATTTTTAATTTTGTCTACTTTATAGTAGAGATTAAAAATGTGATAGTAGAAATTTCATCTGTAATATCCTTGACTTTATATAAATAAAAATTTATCTTTTAGACTTTGTTAGAGAGATAAAATTCTATAAAAAAACTGATGATAGGATTTGTTATGGTTGCACAGACTGCTGTTATTTATCCAAATGTAAAACTTGGTAACAATGTTATAATAGAAGATTTTTGTATAATAGGCTCACTTTTTAAAGATTATAACAATGAAGAGACTATAATTGGGGACAATGCTATTATTCGTTCGCACACTGTAATTTATGCTGGTAATACAATTGGTAATAATTTTCAGACTGGTAACAAAGCAAATATTAGAGAACTCAACAAAATTGGGGACAATGTAAGTATTGGCACTCTATCAATTGTTGAACATCATGTAATAATAGAAGATAATGTTAGGATTCATAGTAATGCTTTTATACCAGAATTTACTCTGTTAAAGAAAGGTTCATGGATAGGTCCAAAAGTATGTTTTACAAACGCAAAATATCCACTTTCTCAAAATGTAAAAAATGAACTAATCGGTGCGACTGTTGAAGAAAATGCAAAGATTGGAGCAAATTCAACTATATTACCAGGAGTAAAAATAGGCAAAAATTCTTTGGTTGGAGCAGGAAGTGTTGTAACAAAAGACATTCCACAAAATCAAATATTTGTAGGAAATCCAGCAAAATTTTTAAAAAATACTTAATACTTACTTGTTTTTTTGAGTTTTTAAATATAAAATGCCAAAAATTATCTTATTTTAGTATTATACTTGACAATATTTTATAATTACATATAATTATAAATTGGTTATATGTAATGGAGGATTTTTTAAAGTATGAAAATAAAACAATCTGTTATTAATTATTTTTTTTTGAGATATAAAGATTATCCTCTTCCACTTCAAAAAAGGATTTATAATTCTATACCTCTTACATTCTCAGGATTAATTGCGAGTTTCTTAATAATTATGTTAGGTTTTATTTCTGCTAATCCTTATAAAGATTTTTCATTTTATATTATTTTACCATCATTTTTTCTTTTTTTAATAAATTTATTTTTAATTAGACTCAAAAAATATGATTTTGCTATTTATAATGTAATAATAATAATAATATTAATTATTTTATATGTTTTTATAAAAAATCTTGATTATATATTAGTTACTATATGTTTAGGTGGAATAATTACTATTTCTTTATTTTATTCTAAAAAACTTCAACTTTTTATTACTATTTTTTTTGTAGCAATTGCTATTACATCTAAATCTATATTTTTATTTTACAATGTTTTATCTAACCAAAATTCAAATTATGATATTATTCCATTTATTTTAGTAAATATAATATCTGGGATAATATTAAATGTTTGGGCTATAACTTATAAATCATTTGTAAACGAGTTAGCATTATTAGAAAAATATAAGTTAGAAAAAGAAAGAGCAGAAAAAGCAAATCAAGCAAAAAATGAATTTTTGAGTAATGTAAGTCACGAGCTAAAAACACCACTTAATCCAATAATTGGATTTTCTGATATTTTGTTAGAAGAGGATGTAAATGAAGAAAGAAAAGAAATGTATAAAATAATTAATGGCAGTAGTTATAAATTATTGAATATAATAGAAAATTTATTAGAAATATCAAAAATTGAATCTGGTAAAGAAACAAATGATAAAGTAAAATTTAATTTTATTACTTTAGTCAAAACAATAGAAATGATTTCTAAGAATATGATTCTAAAAAATGATTTAACTTATAACTTGATAATAAATGAAAAAATACCGCAAAATCTTATTGGTGATAGAAACAAAATTGAACATATTTTAACGAATCTTATTATGAATGCTATTAAATTTACAAATAAAGGTGAAATTAAATTAAAAATTGATATTTCTGAACAAATTGAAAATAATATTGTTTTAAAATTTGATGTTATTGATACAGGTATTGGGATTCCTAAAGATAAACAAAAATTTATTTTTGAAAAATTTGTACAAGGTGAATATTATTTAACAAAAAAATATGATGGAATGGGATTGGGTTTGTCAATTTGTAAGAGTTATGTAGATATTTTGGGTGGCAATATTTTTTTTGAAACTGAAGAAGGAAAAGGAAGTATTTTTTCAATAACTATACCTTTAGAGATAGATAATAAATAACTCAAATGTTAATAAAAGAATAAAACCATAGATAATCATGAATAACATTTGACTAAATAAAATTTTATGCCTAAAATCTTAATTTTTTACAGCAATCATTATCATTGTTGTTACTGGGTATTCGATTTTTTCTAAGGTGTTTTTGTTTAGTTTATAAAAAGTTACTTTGTTTTCAAATCTATTTTTTACAATCCAATCATTTGAGAATGATTTTGATAAGGGATTGACTTTAAAGCCAACTTTTTCAAGGGATTTTTTCCAGTCCAAAAAACTCCAAAAACAGAAAGTTTCGTGCATTTCACTATTCCAATTGTCAGTGTAGTCCTTTTTTGTAATAAATTCCATCGCATCTTTTAATTTGAGATTAATTAATTCTTTGTCATCAATTGTTTGTAATTGATATTCTATCTTATAATTCGTTTCTTTTCTAAAATCCTTTACAAACCTAAAAAACCTTGTGTAGCTTGACATTTTATCAAGATATTCTTTTAACTCGTTTCTATCATTAAAATCTTTATCGAAATTATCATTTAGCCCATCATCTTTTGATAATTCCATAAAAATCAAGTCTTCTTTGTTATCAGGACCTACGACATCTCTATTTATCCAAACTCCGCCAAAACTAAGTTCATCGTATCTATTTTTTATAAATTTTAATAAACTTTCATGTCCTGCGTAAGATTCTATCTCATGGGTTAGGGATGATGTGTGGATTGTGTTCATAGAGTTTTTTTCAAAGGCAAGTCCTGCTACTGCATTTTTTTTGACAAAAAACACATTTGGATTTGCAAAGTCACCGTTATCTTTTCTTTGGTTACAAATATCATAAAGTTTCCTTGCAACTTCAACCCCATAAAAATCTGACTCAAAAAAAAGTGGTTCTTCACAACAGAGTTTAATCCATGAGCCAACAGCACAACCAATATCACCGATTCTACCAAGCTTAATAAAAGGCTTTGTATCATCAAATTTTAATTGTGCAATCTCGTCCATCTGCCTAACATAACTATTGTAATCCCGAGTCTCAGTAAGGTCTCCATCGTCACCAACAATTTTATCGCCAAAAAGAGTTTTGACTTTCTCACCAATATTATAAAGAGCCCACATTCTAATTGTTGCAGGATGTGTGTATTTCAAAAAAATATCATTTTTTCGCCAATCTTCCTTACTATTGCCAACGGTTTCAACAATTTCAAAAGGTAGCTTAGCAATGTACTCCATACTGTTTTTATCTTTTAACTCGGCAGGTAGTATCTTAAAGCCAAGTTTTTCATACATTTTGTAAACAGGAGTTGAGCATACAACAACACAATTTTTTGGCGTTAGTTCAATTGTATCATCGGATAAAATTTCTATTGTTTTTAGAGTGTAGCTAGCAAAATCATCGATACTTCCCACATCATTAATAGGAAAAATATATGTTTTTGTATCGAATTCGCGGCTAAAATCCTGCAAAGCCATTACTCTTTGGTACACAGGAATAGGGTTTCGCCTTGTATTAGAATGATTTGCAGATGTTACAGCAAAAATTATACCGTTAATTGGTTTTTCTATATTTAAAGTGTTACCATTTATATCTTTTGTGTCTTTAAGTCCCTTTTGTAAGATAGAATAAATATAAGAAAACTGAAAATTGGTTAGTAAATGATGCCTTCCAGGTATTAATAAATACATTTTTTCCCCCTAATATAATAAACAATTGGTAGTTATCCTCAGTTATTATGTTTTATAAAAAATTTATTCTTTTTTTTAATTTTTTATAAAAATCGATTTTAATCCCAGCTTTGTCTACCGTCGCCTTCTATTGGTATGATTTCACCAAGATATGTAGGTTTTGGTTTTAGGTTTACATAAAAGAATGCTTTGATTCGTGCAAATGATTCTCTAAAATTAGAAGTAAACCAGTCCAAATAATTAACTCTATCAGCAACAAAACCTTGAGATTTTAAACCAAAAGAATTTGCAATAAAAACCGATCTTCCCAGATGAAATTCTTGCGTTACAATTATTAAATTATCAACTAAAAAAATTTCTTTTGCCCTATAAATACTCTCATAAGTTGTAAAACCAGCATGATCCATAAAAATATCTTTGGGAGGGACACCATACTTAATAACCCATTCTTTCATTGTGTTTACTTCGTCATAACTTTTTTGCCCATGGTCACCTGAGATTAAAATTTTTTTTACAAGACCTTTTTTATAAAGTTCTACAGCTTTTAGTATTCTATCATAAACAATTTGTGAGACTTTGTTATCTTTATAAACCCTTGCACCCAAAAGTAAAGCACATTCAGAAGGAGAAAGTTTATTTATATCATTGGTAATTTGTTTTTTAGTTGATTCTATTACTATAATATTGATTGAAATAACAGTTATGATTAAAAGTAAAAATATAGATAATAATATTTTTAAAATATTTTTCTTTTTCATAATTATTTCCTTTTAAACTTTGATTTATTTAAAGAATATCATCCTAATAGCAATAAAAAATAACAAAGCTCCAAAAGCCTTTTTTAGAACATCATCTGGTAAATTAACTACAAATTTAGAGCTTATTATGCTACCAATTACAAAACCAATACAAATAATAGCAGCTAGTTTTAAATTTACATACCCTTTTTTATAATAATTTATTGCTGCAAATATTCCAATTGGAGGCACCATCAAGGCTAAAGTTGTTCCTTGAGCAAGGTGTTGTGAAAAACCGAGTATAAAAACTAAAGCAGGTATTATAACAATCCCACCGCCAATGCCAAATATTCCAGACAAAAGTCCTGCTACAAGCCCTATTCCAAGACATATTATTATTTCAGACATGCAATTTCCTTAATATGTAGTTGAAATTAAATATATTTTAAAATTTTTATTTTGTCAAAGTTTAAATTATGTACATTGGAAAGTTTTTAATTAATTTTACAATTTTTTGTAATCCCAAAATTTCTTTAGACAGGTCTTTCTAAAAAAGAAAATTAGAAATAAAAAATGGAATGTGAAATATTTTCTTCAATAAAAAAGCTATATTTTTCTTTTTGCTATCTCTTGCTTTTTATTAAAAACAATAGTAAAATTATATAAATAATAATTTTTTTTTAAATTTATTATATTGAGGTACAAATGATTAGTAAAATAACAAAATATTCTATATTTTTTATTTTTTGTCTAAATTTCTTTGCATTTTCGGAAGAAAAAATAATAATTTCTGGTATATACAACTTTTCTCCTTTAGTTTTTTATGAAAAAGGGGAGGCAAAGGGACTTTTTGTAGATATATTAAACTATATTGCCAAGAAAGAAAACTGGAAAGTCCAATACAAATTTGGTACATGGGCAGAATGTTACGAAAATCTTCAAAATAATGAAATACAAATTTTACCGTGTATAGCGTATTCTGATGAAAGAGCAAAAATATTTGATTTTACTAATGAATATCTTTTTTTAGATTGGGGTTTGATATATAGAAAAAAAGGTTCTGAAATTTCTAATATTTTTGAGTTAAGTAATAAAAAAATATCTGCTTTAAAAGGAAGTATTTATACAAAAGACTTAAAGAATATTTTGGAACAATTTGGTATAAATGCTACTATTATCGAAAAGAGTGAATATAAAGAGGTTTTGGATTCTATAAGTAAAGGAGAAACTGAAGCTGGCGTTTGTACAAATGTTTATGGGTCAATACTTGAGTCTGACTATGCAGTTGAGAGAACAGAAATTATTTTTGCTCCAACAAAAATTAGATTTGCTGTAAAAAAAGATACAAATAGTGAACTTTTGACAACATTAGATAAATATTTTGCGAGTCTAAAACATAACCAAAATTCTATCTATTATGAAAAATATAGAGAATGGCTTGAAATTAAAACTACCAGTAAAATTTATCAATGGCTAACTTGGGCTTTTATTGTTTTACTAATAGTAAGTTTAATTCTTTCAATATTTGTATTAATGTTAAGACTTATTGTTAAACAAAGAACAAAGGCATTAGCTGAGGCTAACAAATTTCTGAAAGAAAGCGAACAAAAATTTCGTGATACATTTGAACAGGCTGCAGTAGGACTTGCACATGTTGGGATAGATGGAAAATGGCTTAGAGTTAATCAAAAATTATGTGATATTGTTGGATATTCAAAGGAAGAATTATTAAAATTGACATTTCAGGATATAACTTATAAGGATGACCTTGAAATAGATTTGGAATTTGTTAACAAAATGTTACAGGATGAAATAGAAACTTATACATTAGAAAAAAGATATATAAGAAAAGATCGTTCTATTGTGTGGATTAATCTAACTGTTTCAATGACATTTGATGATACTAATAAAAGATATTTTATTGCTGTTATTGAAGATATTTCTGATAGAAAAAAAGCCGAATTTGAAATTAAAGAATTAAATGAAGACTTGGAAGAAAAAGTTATTGAAAGGACTTCCGAGTTAGAAATAACTAATGAAGAACTTGAGGCAACAAATGAGGAACTCATCGCATCAAATGAAGAGTTAATTTTTACAAACGACTCCTTAGAAAAAACATTAAAAGAACTTAAAGAGACTCAGGAATACTTAATAGAATCCGAAAAAATGGTGGCTTTAGGTCAATTGATTGCAGGTATTGCACATGAAATAAATACTCCTCTTGGTGCAATTATATCTTCAAATAATAATCAAAATATTGTATTGAATGATGTTATTAACAAGTTGTCTAATATATTTTTATACATTACTGATAAACAAAAGACTATATTTTTTGATTTGTTAGAAAAATCTCTTAAAATAAAATATAATTTTTCTGAGACTAATTGGGAATACAAAAACATTCTTATTGAGAAACTTGATAGTTTTAATATAAAAAATAGTATGATCATAGCAGATAATATTTGCGATATAGGTATTGAGTTTGATGTTGAAACATATTTGCCTTTATTTGAAAATAAGTATGGAGAAGAAATAATTCAACTAATTTATGAAATTGTAAGCTCTAAAAAAGCAAATAAAATAATTGAAGAAGCATCAAATAAGGCAAAAAAAGTGATAGATGCCTTAAAAATATATTTATATAAAGATTTAAAGGAAAATAAGATAGAATATGATGTTGTGTCTGGTATGGAAACTGTTTTAACATTATTCTACAATAAAACAAAGCATGGGGTTGAAGTAATTAGAAATTTTAATACAGTTAAGAAAATATTATGTTATCCAGATAAAATAAACCAAGTTTGGATTAATATTATAAATAATGCTTTACAAGCAATGGATTACAAAGGTACTTTAGAAATTAATATCTATGAAAAAGATTCGCATGTTTTTGTAGAAATAAGTAACAATGGACAAGTGATTTCAAATGATATAAAAGATAAAATATTCCAACCATTTTTTACGACAAAAAAACAGGGTGAAGGGACGGGGCTTGGACTTAATATAGTAAAAAGAGTTGTTGATGAACATAATGGCGATATTGAATTTAATAGTACCAAAGAAAAAACGACTTTTAAAGTAATATTATAAAATTAACTAAAAAGGAATAATAAATGGAAGAATTGGACAAAAGAGCTATAATTTGTGTAGATGACGAAGCAATTATTCTTTTATCTCTTAAACAAGAATTAAAAACTCATTTTAGAGATAAATTTCTTGTAGAAACTGCGTTAAATGCAGACGTGGCTTTTAAAGTAATTGAAAAATTGGAAAAATCTGGGTTTAAAATTATCATAATTATTTCTGATTGGCTAATGCCTGGAATGAGAGGTGATGAGTTTTTAATTAAAATTAATGAAAAATATCCCGAAATAATTGAAATATTGATAACAGGTCAAGCAGATGAGCAATCAATTAAAAATCTTATCGAAAAAATAAACCTACAACATGTTATTAGAAAACCATGGTATCCAAATGAAATAATAAATATAATTGAAAAGTTATTGAGTAAAGTTGTAGAATAAAATCAAGATCGATTTTTTTCTACCTATTTTTTGTTACCCCAATTTTTGGGCAGCATTGGTTTAGCCCGCATTGAGAGCAATGAGGAGAAGTTGGTTTACAAACCATTTGACCATAACTAACAAGGTAATCATTTATCTTTTTCCAATAAATTTGGGGTAAAAAGTCAAGTAAGGCAAATTCTGTTTGCTCTGGGGTTTTTGTTGAGACCCAACCAAATCTATTTGATAGCCTGTGAACGTGAGTATCAACACAAATTCCATCTTTATCAAAACCTAATATTAATACCAAATTTGCTGTTTTTCTACCAACTCCTGGCAATTTAAGAAGGTTTTCCATTGTATCAGGTGTTTTTCCATCAAAATCATTCTTTATCATCAAAGCGATTTGTTTTAATCTTATAGCCTTTGTTTTATAAAATCCAGCAGGATAAATTAATTTTTCGATTTCTTCTTCTGT
>Ga0209727_1000152_pt1 | contig 84970 bp, 73 predicted proteins | sample RifGroC1_FD_183995 | JGI IMG/M metagenome (GOLD analysis project Ga0209727, IMG submission 183995) | Groundwater microbial communities from Rifle, Colorado, USA - Groundwater C1 (SPAdes) (version 2) | ecosystem: Environmental > Aquatic > Deep subsurface > Groundwater | place: Rifle, Colorado... | reverse complement strand
AAATCTTTTACTCATTTGGTTTGTTTGTTAATTAATTACATTTTACACCAAAACAAAAAGTAGACAGGCGCTTTTTTAGCGTGTCCACTTTTTGGGGTACAGATCATATCCTATGAGGTATTTTAAACTGTTTTCATGGTATCATTAAGCCAAGATTTACTCAAGTAAACTGATATAAAAAAAACTTTCCCTACTATATAGTTGAATAGTAGAAAATTAATAATAAAAAGGTAGTATTTAAATGCCCACCCTTTTATTTAATGTACTTATCCATAAAAGACGGCTTGAAACAATATTTTGGAAAATTGGGACAGAATTGATGTCAGATTACAGCGCGCTCAAGCCTTATTGCAGCAAATTTAAGAAATTGAAAACGACCTATCACTTATAGCGATAGGTCGTCTCTTTTTGCAAAGATTTGCGACTTTCTTTTGTTGCCGGAGACCAGTTATTCGCTGATCCCATAGGCGCCGTTGAATCTAGTTCTCACTTCAAGGGGCAGATTTTTTGCAGCCGAACTGCAGACCCGAGAAAAAACGAAGCGGTCTTCGACGTGCTCGGTCAATCCGAAGGCTTTGTAGAATTCGCTGCCCTGCGGGTACGTCCTGTAGGTGCTTGAATCGACGATCCATCCGCCTTTGACTTCGGCGAACTGCTCGTTGGTTATGCCGTTTGCCAGCTTCTCGTAGGCACCGACAAAGATGCTGTCGCCTTCCTTCGGGATCATGACGCGGCACTTTTCGTTCAGTGTCACGTAGGTGCTCGTGTAAATACTGTCCGCGGTAAGCGTCTTAGGATACCACTTGTCACCAGCATGAGCGGAAGCTACGGATACGAGAACAAACAGAACTGCTACGATAGCGTTTTTCATGGTTTTCTCCCTCTTTTTTGTGGGTGGATTTTAACTACGAAACGGCAGGAAATAGATCAATTATTATTGCTCTGCTTCATGCCATTTCGTAATTTCATTTAAGGAACTATAACAACATATGTTAGCATACTTTTTATCAATTGTCAATGTTTGGCAAGCTAAAAACACAAAAGGCTTATTTGAGCCTATTTTTAACTATTATTCAATCCACGAATTTTACATACAAGACTCAATAAGCTCAGCGAGCTCAGCTCTCCTATCACGAAGGAATATTACTTTATTATATTCTGAATATAATATATTATCAGTTTTATTAGCATCACTTAAGGAATAATAATGATCAGGAAGTGGCCACGGTGCCGTTAGCAATTTTTGATACCAAGATTCTATTGCGTATTTCAATTCTTCAATATCAAAAACAAATCCACAATTACTTTTGTAACCATCCAGAAAAGCTTTCGCCATTTCTTTTTTGTCCTGCAAGTGCTCGAAATCTCTCCTGATAACGCACATGCTAAAAGACCTAACAAATTCAACATAAGGATTTGCCTTGCCGCTTATATCCCAATCGCAAATTCCAGTTATTTCTCCTTGCTCATTTAAAAGTAGGTTATCCTTATGGTAATCACCATGGCAAACAACAAGGGGTTGCTGCTCTCTTTTTATAAATTCATTTTGCGCAATCAAATCAGTTTTTAATTGGATAAATTCAAGTGCCTTCTGATCATATTCATCTGTGGCTGTTTTGCGTTCAATTATACTTTTTATTTTTTCATATTTAGCAATCGCTTCTTTTGGATCATCCGGAGTCCATCTTGAAATCATTTCTATCGTTTCGGGAATTACTGCCAGCTGAGAAACTAAATGAATTTTTCCCAAGAACTGCCCGAGTTTTTTTGAAAGCGTAGTCCACTCAGATACTGATTCAGGGGAATATTGAACATGGGGCATGTTAGGGAAAATTGAATACGTTTTACCATCAATAACAACGTGCAATCCACCTTCTTTATTTTTCAAGGGAAGCACTACTGGCAAATCTGAATTTTCACCAATAAAGCATACTGCATTTTCTGAAACATTAACTCTCTCAGCATCAGCTTTTTTAAAACATTTAATAAAATAGCTACTGCCATCTTCAGAAGAAACAATCAAGTTTTTGGAGCTTATTCCTTTTTCTGGCTCCTTGAGAAATTTTAAAGTGGAAAGTCCATACTCATTTGATAGAGCATTCAACGTTTGTTGTTCCGCGTTGTTTTCTTTTTCAAGATTTTCTGCGTTTGCTATTTTGTAACCCATTGTTTCTTGTTTGTTCATATTGTTGATTTCTATTGTTATTCGAAAACAAATCAGCCCCTTTGTTTATTTTGCAATAATTGAAGAAAAAAATTATTCCAAAATAACCATATCTTGAACACCCTTGCGCATTTTCCATTGAAACAAATTCTTTTCTCTATTAAATATAACTTCGTCGGGAAGTAATACATCTTCCATTAATTCGTCGTTAGCCATTTTTTCACCTGCAATTATTTTTGGCTTAAGTTTTGTTTCCAAAAAATCAACCACTTGATTGTATAATTCTTTTTGACCAGAAGATCTGTTTCCGGGGGACATTCCAGTCAATGTCAAATACACAGGCAAAACTACAGGGTAAAATCCTTTAATATTGCTTGCTGGTTCTCCATCTATTTTTTCCCATATATATTCAAGTAAAACTTTTCTAATATTTGCAAAAATAGGTTCATCAAAAAATAAAACGTCGTCAGTAAGTGAAATAGCATAATCCCTTATCAAATCTTTTTTTGGATAACTGCTTAATGCGCACATCAATTCAAAAATAAGTTTGGCATATTGAGCAGTTATACTTGCAGGATAAATGCCAAAAGATTTTCTATCAACAGTTGCATCTATATCGTTTTGCGAAACAAGTCCTTTTTCTCTAGCTTCCTTGTAGGCATCTCTAAATTTCCACCCGAAAAGAAAAGTTATTTGATGGATTTTATTCATAACATGCCAACCGTCCTTTGATTCACTATCGCAAGCTTCTTTGATTATTCTCTCAAATGCATCCTTAACTAATTCAAAGGCATGATCGAAATGTGAATAATTATAAAAATCATGAGGACTTTTAAAATAACCCTTCAGTGAAATTTCAAGAGCTTCAATAAACAACTTTAATTTTTCAATTTCAACATATTCTCCAAAATCAAATGTTATTTGATCAAATGGGCGTAAATTCTGAAATGTTTTTTGGTCTGAAAATATATCCTCAAGAAATGGTTTATAATAAACGCCAAAATCTGAATGTTTCAGCTCGTTATAAAAAAAGGAATCTTTATTTGAAAAAAGCGCACGAATTAAGGCTGAAGATGCTGTTGATATGCTTCTACCCTCTTGCAGATGGTATTCTTTGATGCTATGCAAGAACCGTTGAAGAAAATCTGCACGAGTCGTAACCACATGATTTGTGAAATTTGGGTTACTTATTATTTGCGTTAGGATAAAATGTGAATTTTTCTTGAATTCTGAAATTTCCTCATTATCACGAGAACTTTTCTTTATTTCTTCAATAATAATTTCAAAATTTGCACTAAGCACATCCACAGCCTGATCTATTTGCTGTGGTGATCTAGACATTACTCTGCGAAGCAATGCACTCACAAATTCCTTATCTGTATTTTTATTGAATAGTTTATCATTACTTGCTCCAAAAAATAAAAATAGGACTGCAGAAATAATAAAAAGGCTTGATATGATTTGCCAAGTACCAGAAAAAAGTAAAATATTTGAAGTTTTTATTATAGGCAAGACTGAAGAAAAAATAATTGTCAAAAAACCAGCGAAAACTAAAATATAAACAGTTGACATTAAATATCTTTTGACTTCCAAAGCAATTGCCCACTTTTCTCTTTTGAATTGATAGACAGCCAAAAGAATTGCAACTGCAGCCATGGCTTCACCAATTGAAAAGAAAATTGGTGGATTAGAGGTTGAATATTTATCCAACTGAAATTGTAAGGGAACATACAGAAAAATTATCAACAAAAAAGAAGGCACAATCCAAAATAAATCTTTCATTGTTAGCGGTTTTTTCTTCTTCATATTACTTATTCAAATCAACTCCCGCCCTATTAAATTCTTCTTTCATTCGCTTTGTGATCTCACCATTGAGTGCGCCAAGAATTTCTTCATGCTCGCAATACTTGTCAGCTTTAGTCAGAGCTACAGGATAAAACCAATTCTCCCAATAATCCACGTCGTACATTATTGATTGGTGATTTGCCTCGAGTGAATCCAACGCTTTCACAAATTTCGCTTCACTTGTTTTATCTTCTTCAAACTCATGCCAGAGATTGCGAATCTCTTTTCCAAGCTCACCACCAACCAATTTTTCAATTTTTCTTATTTCCTCATTTTCTTTGCGAACTTTTTCTCTTTTATTTGCTCATTGGAAATAGAATCACCGTAAGGCGTGTCGCCAATTTCTGCCTCCACTAAGTCGTGTATCAAAACCATTTTCAATGATTTCAAAAGATCAATCTTTTTCTTAAGATGAGGTGCGACAACCATTGCCATGATTGCCAAATGCCAAGAATGGTCAGCACTGCTTTCATGCCTATCTTTAGCAAGTTTAATAGTGCGCTGTTGAGATTTCAGCTTCTGAGAAAATGCAAGGAATTTTAATATGTCGTTAGCAATTTCATTCATAATCTTATTTCCTCTTCCTCTCCAACAAATTTATAATTTTCATTCTCAACAAGAATACCCTGACCATCTTTCAATATTCTTGTAGGATATTTTGCATTGGATATTTCGTCTTTTAAAACCGCTTCCATCTCTGGGACATAATGAGCAGTAATCAATAATGGAACCAAATTAAGGGCGGAAAAATCTGTCACGCCAAATCTATCTTTCTGTTTCGGCTTCCAGGTTGCCATTTCTATTGTTGGGCAAGCAATATAACTTCCAGCACTTGCACCAACATAAACAACACCTTTTTCAAGCAGTTTAGTTATTATTTTATCAAATCCGCTTTCCCTGACAGCTTTTAATAAATAAAAAGTATTACCACCATCAACATAGACAGCATTTTTATCCTTGAAAATTTCTCGCAAGTCGTTTTCATTGCTACCTTCAACATCAATCTCTTCGTAATCAATCCTGAGCTTATCCATTTTTTCCTTATGCCGTTTTATATATTCTAAATCAGTAGTTCCCTTGGAGGCTGTTATGACGTATGCCAATTTTATTTTTTTCAAATCATCAAAAAAACAATCGCAATCCCTCGATTGCAAAATCCCCATTTGATGCAAGCAATAATCTTTTCATAAAATTAGACTTCAAAAATTTCAAATTCGCCTTCTTTTAATGCATAAATTGGCAAACCCCCATCGCCATATTTCTCGAGCTCTTTATGCCCATTTTCCCAATCAACTGCACCGCGGGGATCATTAATTCCATATTCTGATTTGTAATGCGCAAGAAACTTTATCGGCAAAATGCCAAGTCCATCCAAACACTGCCTCCAGTCGCAAGTCCAAAAATGTTTCGATAGCACATCTGAGCCCGCGGAACTTCCAGCAACAACCTTCCCTTCCCAAATTTTCGGCAAATCAAATTGCTTGAGCCAAAATTGAATCAAGTGATCATCCCCACCGTGAATAAAAATTGCATCACTTTCTTTTATTTGCTCCTCAAATTGATCAGGAAATGCCAAAGTCAAAATTGGATTAATATCAGAAAAAACCTCTCTGAAATATTGTTCATCTTTGGCAAAATTTTCTTCCCATTTCTCGCGAGCCTTGGCAAAATAACAAATAAGAAACTTTGGATTTTCGCCAAGTCCCTTGAAAATTTCATCGAAAAATTTCCTGCCCTTATCCGCAGAAGTCATCGCTCTTCCTGAATTTAAAACGTATTTTGTCATATAATTGCTATAAGCATTTTTCTATTAAATCTAACCCCTCTTTTGCAGTTTTTTTATCAATATTCAATGCAGGAAACAATGTTATCATCGTCAATCCAAGTGTTGAAAACAATAGTCCGTTTTTCATGCATTTTGAAGTGATCTCGCTTGCATATCCTTCTTTTTCAAATTCAATACCTATTGCTAAACCTTTGATATTTATTTTTGCGGGATGCTTAAATTTTATATTCTGTAATCTTTCAAGAAAATACTTTTCCATTTCTGAAACATTTTTCAAAATCATTTTCTCGTTTTTCAAAAGATATTCAATATTGGCAATCGCAGCTTCAACATTAATTGGGTGCCATCCGAATGTGGAATAGAAACTAAAGTCATATTCCATAGACTTTGCAACTTCTTCAGTCATGATTGCAACGCCAAGTCCACCGTAACCACCTGCAATTCCCTTAGCAAGACACATTATGTCAGGCTTAATGTCAAAATATTGTGATGCAAACATTTTTCCAGTTCTTCCGAATCCAGTTGCAACTTCATCCATAATCAAAAGTGTGCCATGTTTTTTGCATGCCTTTTGCACTCTTTGCATGAATTCATCAGTTGGAATTTCAACTCCAAGGTTGCAAATGATCGGCTCCATAATAAAAGCTGCGATGTCACCCTTTGCCAATAGTTTTTCAATTTTTTCAGCCGCCTTTGCATCAAGTGGTGGCTTGACTTTATTACAATGAAATAAAAGATTTTTATATTGCTGTCTAAAATCAGAAGAGCCGACACTCATAGCACCAATTGAATGTCCGTGATAACTGCCTTCGATGGAAATAAATTTGTGTCGTTTTGTGTGAGACATTGCAGATTGCAATGCAATTTCAACCGCTTCAGTTCCGCCAGTTGCACGAAAACTTTTAGTCAATTTGCCAGGTGTTATTTTTGCAAGGAGTTCAGCAAGCTCTGCCCATGGTTTATACAAGTATGCTGGATTCACATAATCCGGACCATCGAATTTTTTCATTCTATCTCTTATCTCTTTATTGCCCCAGCCAATATTTCCAACACACCAGCCCATCATAAAGTCGATGAATTTTTTGCCATTAGAATCAATCAAAAAATTGCCTTGTGATTTCACAATTTCCAGTTGGTCAGCAGGCAGATCCCTGCCAAGATATTTCTTGTCTTTTGCTCTAATATCCATATATTTCAAATTTTCATTAAAATTGTCCACGTAAAGGACGTTTTGCCTGCTTTTATGGTATCATTAAGCCAAGATTTACTCAAGTGAAACTGATATAAAAAAACTTTCCCTACTATATATAGTTGAGTAGTAGAAAATTAATAACAAAAAGGTAGTATTTAAATGCCCACCCTTTTATTTAATGTACTTATCCATAAAAGACGACTGGCAGCAAATTTTGGAAAATTGGGACAGAATTGATGTCAGATTACAGCGCGCAAGTGCTTTGTTAAAGCAAATTTAAGAGAAATAATAAATTACGATAGTGTTACGATATTAAATTAATTAATTTCAAATAAAAAAATAGCCAAACAAGTTCTGTTTGGCTATAAATAATACATACCACATTTAAGAATTAAGCATGAGAATCATGGCGATTTCAGGACATTGAGGATTAAGTGGACTTCCAATATTTTTTGGACACTTTTTGCAATCACTCCAAATTTTCATTGGAAATAAATTCTTTTGGGTTTCGCAAAATCCAAGCTTCGCAAAAAATTCCCGCGCTCCGGTTAGGCAAAAAATTGCATGATATCCCCTGCTTTGAATATCCACAATCAGTGATTGCACCAACTGGATGCCAATTCCTTTTCCGCGCGTTCCAGATTTGAGCACCACAGAAACAATTTCACACCATCTTCCGGGCCAGCATTTAAAACCAGCACATCCGATGATTTTCCCGTTGCAAACTGCAACTTGATAGTTATCCAAAAGCATTAGCAACTGCCAATAACTTTTACGTAAAACTGTTCCATTAATATTACACTCATTGTTGATTAAAAAATGCAAAGCCGCGATTTCATGGATACGAATTTTCCTGATTGTGATGTTCATTTTTATTCTCCTTTTATTTGATTTAACAGCGCCAATGTCAAAATCCGATAACTTCTATTTTTGGATATTGCTGATAAAAAATTTTCTTATTATCGACATTACCCAGCTCCGTCAAAACACACACCCTGTCAAAACCAAGTAATCCCTCAAGCACAAAGAGGTCGCCATTAATGTGACACAAAACTGACCCAATGTTCCTAACTGGAATTACAACTTCTGCGTTAATATTTTTTTCTTGAAGCAAGTCTTGGATTTGCAATTGATTTATTTCCAAAACATCACGAGCAATCTGGCGCTCTTCAAAAGAAGCTGTTTCCCTGCCATATGGTCCGAATTTAATCTCAAACCCATGCTTTTCGAATGCTTCGTTAATCTGTGTTCCCCCACCAGTACAAATTACAACATGAAATTTTTCAGCTAATTGCTGCAGCCACGAAATAACATAGTTGTTTTCAATCAAGTTACCAGAAATTTTAACCAAAACATTTTCTTTTGCCATGATAATTCTCCTTTTTTGATTTAGTTTTTAAACAACAAAAAACGACCCCCCCCTGAGATCGTTTGAAAATGTTTTTGAAATTCTAAAAAGATTTAGCAGAAAACAACACTATCAAGCGACCTCATGGCTGATGAGTTTCTGCGTCGAATAATAATGATGCTAATTGGTTTGTTCATAATAATATTATTAAAGCATATACGATAAATGTGTCAAGTTTATGTAAAAACATGTGTTTTATAAAACACAAAAAACGCTTTATTCAAGCGTTTTTTGACATATTTTGCACGGGGCTATGGATACGACTAGCAGCAAATTTTGGAAAATTGGGATAGGATTGATGTTAGATTACAGCGCACAATGGCACCACTATACAATTAAAAATTTAATTGTATAAATTTTTATTAGCTTTTCGAACCCATTATCTTCCATAAATCCTGGCTTTATTTGTAAAGGCAGATACTTGATTCGTTTTTTTCCCAGGAAAAACTTCCACCTTGAGTTTCCCGCCTTCTATCATTTGCACCAAAGCAACTCCTTGCACAAAATCTGAATTTATCCCTGAAACACCAGTAGTTTTTTCCATCATCATCCACCCTTGTTTTGTGTCCTTGTTTATATATGAATATTGAACAAGCTCGTATTTCACCAACCCAGCAGAAACATCGATTGTCGCCGGATCAGGCCCATTTCCATTAATTCCAAATTGTTTGGCGACCCCCAAAAAATTACCGATAGAAAATCGGATTTGTGAGGGATCCAAAAAATCAGGAACGAGCGCCAAATGACCATCCCAATATCTATCCTGACTAACGCCTTTATATCCATTGGTATCTTCAGCAAACCAATTTCCAATTGCCTTATCTTTTATATCATAATTAATTATTCCAGCTCTTGGTTCGACTGTTCTGGGATTTTTCGAAAGAAGAATGCTTTTTGCCGGATCCTTGAAATATTTAAAGGGATCATCGGTGTGAATTTTCCATGGTTCGCCTCTATAACTTTCTGAATTGATAAATCCGAGCCTAATATCATTATTATATACTCCGAAATCCAGTGTCTGGCCGCCGATTCGTCCAAGCAATTGGCCTTCTTTGATAGGAATACGACCGGAAAAATATTGCCCTCCGACTTTATCTAATTTCTCTTTGATGTCAGGAGAAAGGGAGGTAATCAAATCAAAATAACTATAGAGAGTGCACGTATGTTCGATATCCAGGCGATATTCAACAGCCCTGGGTTGATTGTGATTTTGATCCCCCACAACCATATTCCTCGTGCCAATCTGGACAATTGTTCCATCGGCTATCGCGCGCACTTCATAAGCATCTCGCGGAGAATTAAAAACCGTCGGCGAAAAATAGCTGTGATCAATCGGAGTAACATGAGCATCAGCCAGCATTCCATAAGGAAGATAGACCGAAAAGTCTTCGGGCTTCATCGGAAGAGTCCCGAATTGAACAACTCCCTGACCCTGACACTCCCCTCGACTCCAGACAAAATTTAAATCGTCGTATTTACCTTCAATATATTGTGATTTTTTTTCTTCTTTTTGAACGAAATCACCACTTGGAATTGCGAAGCCAGTTTGTCCAGTGCCGTCCGATATTGTCGAATTCAATTGAACGGGATCAATTTTTTGATTGCTCCTTACTAAAACAATAGCTAAAATCAAAATTATGACAACTGTCCCAATCCACAAAAAATTTTTCATAAATATTTTTTAATCAAAATTATATTCACATCATACCACAATTCTCATCTTCTTCACCCATACAAAAACAATCCTGGATGCTCTGGATTGTTTTATTTGCACAAGACTATACCTGTCCACCTCTGGCGGGGATACGACTGGCAGCAAATTTTGGAAAATTGGGACCGAATTGATGTCAGATTACAGTGTGCAAGCGCTCTATTAAAGCAAGTTTAGTAATTTTAAAAGAGGTGTAACCGTAGCTACACCTCTCATTTCATTTTTCACACCGATTAATATAGTCCCGGACTTCAGATCATAGCGTGCTTGCTTGACCAGGCGAAATAGTTATCTGATGCGAGAACCCTTCACTTGCCGGATTATTCGATCTGTCGGGTTCGTTCTGTTCGAGCAATTCCGACTCGTATATCTGCTGACCAACAATCATTTGCAACCACTGCTTATGAAAGAGCCGAAACTGAATGATGCACTCAGCAGCCTGATCAAGTGTGACATACTCACCGAGCCGAATGAGCTCGCGGATTTTGTCAGGCGAGATATTTTTCGCCTTAGCCAGGCCTAATCCGTTCGGGATGTACATATGAGTCAACGCTCCTTCATTAGGGGCTGTTTGTTGCCGAAGTACGACAACGTGATCAATAAGATCCCGCATCTGATCTTCGCCCAAAACTGCAAATCCTTTTCGCGCAGTTTCTTCAATTTCTACGAGCAACTTGATTGCTCCTTCAGTCAATTGTTCCATGATTGAACCTCCTTTTTTTCTAGATTAGATAATTTTTTTTGCCAAAACTTTACAACAATGCGTGCAGTTATTTCAGACAAAGAATTTTTGTAATCTGAAAATATTTCCTCTCTAGAAATCCAGCGCGCATCTAATATTTCAGCTGCTGACGAAATATCTCCCTCCACATTTCCAAAACAACAGACAACTTTAATTCTTTTTCCATGCGGATTTAATCCGAAAAACTTATAGAAATAAACTAACCATCCGACCAACTCACTCCTGGTCAATTCCTCGCCCAGCTCTCTTATTATATGCAAGCACCAAGATCTTCATCCTCATTTCTTTTTCCACTAGGTAAAATCAAAAAAAACTCTCTTCTTCACAAGCAAAATTTTTCCATCTTTCATAGAAATTACATTTGCAACTTCATATAGATAGTCCATTAGATCCCCTATTGGAAAGAAATATTGTCAAAAAACTTAGTTATTAATTTAATCATTTAATACTGATAAAAGCAAGGCGAAGTTTCATAAAACGCAAAAAACGCTTTCTACAAGCGTTTTTTGACAAATTTTGCACGGGGCTATGGATACGACTAGCAGCAAATTTTGGAAAATTGGGACAGAATTGATGTCAGATTAGCGCGCGCAAGCGCTTTATTAAGGCAAATTTAAAATAAATCTATGAATTAATAATTTTTACCATTAGAAGGCATGGGTTTTCCTCATTCCATATTTTTTTATATACATCAACAGGAACAAAACCATGCTTTAGATAAAAATTTCTTGTTTGATTATACGGCTCATAATCAGCTGACTCATCCAATGTCTTCACGGCTAACAACTTAACATTGTCAGATATGAGTTTTTTACATGCTGTCTCTATCAACTGTGAACCAACACCGCTTCGATGTTGTTCTTTTAATACACCAAAAACATAAACTTCAGAAGTGAATTCATTATTACTTTTTATCGAAATAAAACCTACTGGATTTTCATCAATAAAATACGCCCACACCGCAGTATCCACAATGCCAGCAACATAATCCTTCCTACCTTGCTCATCAAACCATTCTGGCAATTCCTCAACAATGCTTTTGCAGATTTTAATTTTATCTTCAGTGGATTCAATATTTTTAATATTCATATAAGAAAATTATTATTTATTTAATTTTATCATTTTCATAATTCATATTAAGAATTGATTATACTTATCAATTCTGCGACCTCCTCATCTTTGCTCCAAATTATTTCAGACTCTCTAAAAATTTCTTTTTGAAATTCATCGTTTTTCTCCACGGCAATTTTGCGAAGTCTCTCTATTGAGCGAATAACTATATTAATTTCTTTTTCTTCAAATCGATAAACATATTCTCCAGTGGTGTATTTTTCTTCAATTTCTAATGGGAGAAAAAACAAGATATCAATATCCGAATCTGCTCGATTTATTCCCTTTGCCACTGAGCCATAAAAAATAACAGCGCTAAGATATTCTTTAATATTTTGATACCATAGTTCTTTATCTAATTCAAATTCGATAAATTTTTTTACCAATTCAACTGCTTGTTTTTTAGTTATACATTTCTCATTATTCATAAATTTATCATAACACAAAAAACGCTTTAGTAAAGCGTTTTTTGACTATTTGCACACCGTTCCGGTCTAGTACCTCAGTTTAGGCAAGCTTTAAGGGAAATTTGGACTTTTGGAAGGTATTCGGGTCTTTGTGAATGAGACAAATGAGACAGTTTTGGACGGTTTGCAATAACTTGACTTATTTGACTTTTATTGTTTAATATGTGATACCATTCAACCCACGAGTGCTACCCTCTGGTCATATCTTTATCGACTTATACTGAAACCTAAAGGATACAGTAGCAAAAAATCTTATAAGAAATTTAAACAACTTTGGTAGCAATATTTCGATAATCCAGAGCGATAAAATAACATAAACGATCGTTAGGAAATTATTTTTAAATACCGTGATAATAACAACTGGCTTGTAGCTTTTGTACATAAAAAATAAATACAGAAAAGCATGCATAACCGAATAAAATATAATTGGCCAATAATCAGCCTCATAACTTAGGAACTTCATTTTTTTAGCCTTCTTAGTTTCCTCTTTTGCTTCGATATTCTCAATTCTTGATTTTATAATTGTGCCATTAAGGGTTTCTGTTTCAAAGAAAGGAGCATACGAATATCTATCACCAGATATTAAATAAAATAAAAAATAAAATACCTTAGAAAAACCCTCGAATATCCAATTCATGAACATTCTCCAGAAAAACATCCTGAATCTCAAGAATAAACCTTTTAATGGTTTTGTTGACTTCATATGGTCACTATAAACCTCAGCGACAAGTTCATCTGCAGATATTTTTTTATTTTTTCTATATAATTCTCCCGTTACGATATCAAAAGAATAATCATCATAATTGCTGATATCAACAGGATCAGTAAGTTTATTTTTTGATCGTATAGTTATACCTTCTCCATCTCTAGAAATTTTTCCATATGTAGCATGACTTATTACTTTCCTTTTGCTAGATTCCAATTCACTATCTGAAAGATAGAATGAAATCTGGATTACATGATCATTTTTATTAGGATTAAAAACTTTTCTTGCACTAACACCTATACTGCCATCTGTATACGGGGTCACATCGTTAAATCCAAATTTGACCAAGTCAAACTTACCAACAAATTTATCTTTTAGTATATTATCCATTGAGATTTTCATTTATTATTTGATTAAAACTATAGAACCAATACTCGATAACATTCTCAGCCACCTCCATGGTCTCATATAATGCAACTATATTTATAATTGATTTGTCTTGCAGATATAACTCCTGATTAAGGGATTCTGGAAACCTAAACTCTTCAGCTGAATTATCAAGCTCACAAACATCCCCTATTATATTATCCATGAGATCTATTGTCTCGTTTTCTATTTCTTCCAGTGCAAGCAGTTTTGGCTTTAGCTTTTTCCATATCTCATTCAAATTATGTCCTCCAATAACATTACGCTCACCGCTGACTATATAACTATTTGTAGCCCACACCTGCTTTAATCCCAATTCTATAGCGTGACGATAAGAATAAAACATAGGATAAATAGAGATATCCAAATTCCTTCTTTCACTTATAACCTTTTCAGCTAACGTTTTGGCTGCAAAAAAATACCCTCGGCAATAATCACCATAACTATATGGTCCTCCATTTTTTCCAACACAAGCATTAAAATAAGCCGTTTGATCTTCACGCTTAAACAAGTCGCCCTTGCTGTATTTCAATTTTTCAGATTTCATTTATTTTCTTTTATCAAATTAGCACCTTTCTTTCCAGTCTTTATCAGCAAAACCAAATCATCCTCGTTTTCAATTGCCTTCAGCTTCCCACTCAAAAATCCCATGCGGTAGTATATGCCTTCGGACATCAATCTCCAATTAGTATCAAACAGTATCTTATCTATTAATTTTCTCAAACCATGCTTGCTGTCATATTCAACCCGATCAGATTTTGCATCGCGAGCGGTAAATGGAACAATCATATCTTTTCCAATCTCAGGATTCAATAACTCTAATTTTATATATTCATTTTTTTCCAATTGTTTTGCAAGAGTATTCTCAAGATCAACAATGGTAAGTCGTTTCAAGTTTTTCAATTGGTCATATACTTCTTTTTGAGATTCCTTTTCCTTCTCTTTTTCAATAATCTTACCCAATTCATCCATATTTCTACGGTAGTCTAAATATTCATAACCCTCCTTGTCTGAAATACAAAATCTTTCTTTATCTTTTTCAAAATTCTCATCAACAAGCTCTTCCGTTTTTTTAATGCCTATATCCAGCGTATCATTCCCTTCATTGCCACACACTAAACATTTCATACGCATAGTTATAATGTCCCCTTTTCGTGTATCCGTGACTTCATTTTTTCCTCCACATTTTTTACATTTTTCATTGGAAGAAACATGCTCTTCTCCGTCATCATAAATTCCCCTTCCCTTTCTGCAATTAGGACATCTGAATAAAAAAAGAACTCGATCAACATCAAGTCCTGTCATCAAATTTCTCATTGTTAATTCCATTCGTGAACCGCAAACACACCTCACATTCTCAGGCTCAACTGCATTTACAAGTTTTTCGTCTCGTTCCTTGTCTTTATCCATCCATTTTATAATTTTTTCTGCCTTTTTTGAATAACGCTCACCCTTAATAAAGTACAGTGAAACATCATTAAGATATTTTCTAAAGCCAACCTCTTCATCCTTTAATAATTCCTTGTCTTTATATTTTGCAAAATCAACTTCTGAAATATTTTTCTCCATTCTTCGACATTCTTCCACGGTAAATTTATCGTAAAGATTATTATAATATTCTTTGCTTTTTAAAAATTTTTCATCCATTTTACTATTGAAGTTGATATGCTGGATTATTAAAAGCAACGTGAAACGGTCCGCTCCGTCCTACGCATACATTCGTAATAGGGTTAACAACAAAGCATTCGATCCAGTGAACTCCCGTATACATGGTTCTTTCCCATTGCGACGAATTTCCTTTGAATATTTGACCTCTAAGGCCACCCTCTAATTTTGCATGATTTCCAGTATTAACCACTTGCCAATAAATTTCATAACGAGGATCAATATTATGAGCAACCGAGAATTTTAGCCAATGGAATAGCGGTAGTTTTGCCCCAGAAGAAAAATCTCCTCTATAATACCTATTCATTATTTTACAATCTGGTTTGCCAAAATAAAGCTCTGCCCTTAAATTTACTTTCTTGCATTGTAGACTTTCTTTCAAGCCAACTTCAGCAAGTTCTTGTTTATGAGAATGATCCTTAATCTCCAACCCGTCAGGAAATTTCAAACTAAGCTCCTTCGATTCTTCTTCAGGCAAGACAAACCCGTCACCAAAAACTTCCTGCCATTTTTTCAAACTCTGTTCTTCATCTTCTCCATCATATGCTTCATTTACTTTGGAAGAATACAGGGCAATCATATTTCTAAAGTTTGCATATTTATCCTGATCCCAATGTCTATTAAAATCCTCATCAGCGAGTGAAGGGTTATTAACTATTGGCATATTTTCATTGGCTTGGAGATATTCATTCAAACGATTCAATAAGTTTTTCAGTGTAGTAGGGATATCTGCATACAACTTTTCAGCGTCATCAAACGCAAGAACTTGATTACCCAAAAGGGTTGTAAGTAAAACCGATTTGGCAGAAAATGTGGTCTTAATATCTCGCAAATATTTTATAAGCTTTACAGTTTCTACGAGATTACCTTTCGTGATGTTGTTTTTCTGAACAAACCACTCCGCATATCCATCCGCGTCTGTCTTCTCAAAAACGTTTCCATTTTTATCCATTATTTTATAGCCACCGTCCTTATAGATACAAGGAACTACATCCATATGAAAATCGCTTGCATAATCCAGGGTTACACATCTGCTTTTACCTCTCTTGTCTACAATATCCTCGTATCTCTTTGAATCTTTAAATGCTTTATGTAAAGCCTCAAGATAATTTTTTGGTTCAAAACCTTCGACTTCTTTCATTTCCACAAGCATATCTACATCAAATTCCTTATTGCCATTGGGTTTAATTATCGTCTTCTGTCGAAAGGATCCTTGTGGTGAAATGTTAACGATCTTATTTTTGAAAAATTCATTATTTTCCAAAAATTCTGTAATTATTCGAATACCGTCAGTTGCAGTATTAAAACGATCTGGATTAAGATTGACCTCATCAGTAACAAATGTCTTAAATAGCTTTTCAAATTTCATGCATTTATTTTAAAAATTTTTTATAGTTTATGGGATGGCTCAAAAGGTTCCGATTTGGTATCAAAAAAATGTCTAATACTTGGCAATGCTTTTCTGGCTTCAAAATCACCCATCCCTTTAAGCGAACTTATTTCCTTCACAAGATCTATTTTATATTTCCCATTAGACACAACCGGATTAACCCTAAAGACATTTTCATGTCCAGCCAGCCATTGCGCTGTTCCCAAAGAAAATGAAGATTGACCAGCCATCATAGCGTCAACAATTTTTAAACTCCAATATCCCAATCCTAGTGCCAACTTTCTAGCTGCTTTGATTTTTAACGGCTCCTGAGTACAACCGATACTTAAAATCTTAAATTCCCCCTTTTGCCATCCAAGTGGCCCAAGTGCTTCAACGACTGCAACTCCCATTGGATTGTTTGCCCAAACTCCACCATCAATCAATGGTAATCCAGCAGCAGATCTATGAGTAGGAAAATATGTAGGTGCGGCAGAAGTTGCAAGGGCTACATCAACCATTTTAACTTTATAATCTCTTTCAAAACGAGGGTTGTGAGCAGTTTTATAAACATAAACTTCTCCGTTTTCAAGATTAAGACTAGGAATAACCAATCTGCAACAACTATCTCCCAATTTCTTGTCTCCAAATTTAGTTTCTAGTGCTTTTTTTAGTGCGGCATTATCATACTTTGATATTCCTAAATGTCTAAAAAAACGTAGCAGTTTAGTGCCCTTGAAAATATTTGGACCGTCTTTTTCATAAAATTCAAGAATTTCTTTGGAACTTATACCAGCACCTAATGCCAATGCAATAATTCCACCAGTTGATGTTCCAACAATTAGATCGAAATGTTCACAAATTTTTCCTCCAACAGACTCCTCAATTGAAGTTAAAAAAGATGCTGGAAACACTCCTTTTATTCCACCACCATCGATTGATAAAATTTTGTATAGTTTATCTTCCATTATATCTTTGGTTTTTTTATTACATCAATCACCTGCCCACTAACAACATACGTATCAATCTCATCCATTCCAATGTGAATTGGCGGATAATTCTTGGTGGATTCAGAAGCAAGAACTATCTGCTGATTATCCTCATCCAGATAAAACTTTTTAATGTTGGCCAATCCATCAATAATAGACAAGACATAATCACCATTTTCTGGAATTTTTTTTGTCCCATCAACAATAACATAGTCACCAGGTTCAACACTCTTCTTAAGCTTTCCTATTCGTGCATTGTTCATTGAATATCCATCAGTTTGAATTGCAAACATTCCCTCCCTGTAAGAAACGAGCGTGCTTGAAACTCGTATATGACCTTGAACATATTCATCCTCAGCAAGTTTCATTGCTGGACCGCAATCAGCAGATCCAAGTATTGGAATGGAAATAATCCCAGCACCTTTCGAAAGACCTCTTTTTATGAGCTCCACAATGCCTTCTTTTTTGTTTAATTTTATAAGTCCTTTCTTATCAAGCTGCTCAAGATGATGTTTTACGGTTTGAGCATTTTTAACACCGATAAGCCTAGCTATTTCCCAATAGCTCAATTTACCCAAATCCCTTATTTCAGCCAATTTTAGCAATTTTTCTTGTGTTGTATTCATAATTTTATTATTTATAATAAGTCTACCTCAAACCTTACGTTTTGTAAAGTCTTCTTTACACCCTTTACAAATATTTTAATATGATATACAATGACATTGGAATTTGAACTATCCCTGTAAATAATGAAGTAGTATTGATTCAAAAACAAAATGGGTAATCAACATGAGCAAAAAAGTATAAATGTTGAGCTAACTAACATTGAACTACATATTACAAAGCCAAGAAAGCCAAAGCCCTGGATTCATTTAGTTTTAAATGCTATCAATAGTAAAAAGCCAAGCAGGTTTTATGGAAATACTCTGACCGTAGAAGAAAATGGTGAGTTTAAAATTGAAATTCCAAATTCTCCTGAAATTCAAGTACAGATCAATAAAGCAGAAAAAGAAGGAAGAAAAATAAATTTTGAGTTATCGACTTCTACCAATATTTTTGCGAGCAAAGACACCATTGAATTCATAGAAGCGCACAAGAAAAAGAATAGTAAAATCTGGCAGAAAATTTCAAATAAATAAAAGATATGTAGACAGATACATTACAAATTAATTTTCACAAGTGAGTATCACTTATTTCGGCGTAATCCGATAGAAGACATTGATCAGTGATGATTTTTGTCAAAGAGACCAGATCTCGGTCGTGCCCATTCTGTGGAAAATATTCAAAAGCATTCATATGTTTTTGTGTATTTTCCGCGGGATGGGCTTTTTGTTTTTTTAAATAATAATTAATAAATAAAAAATATGACAACAAAAAATGTCAAAAAGAAAGTTGCAGATGAAAAACTGCAAATCGTGCACGTGGACGCTTCCCTATTGAAAGCGTCTGATTACAATCCACGCAAGTGGGACAAGAAAGCTGAGTCAGGATTAAAAGAAAGTATCGAGCGTTTTGGCATGTGTGATCCCATCATTGCCAATGGCGCAGATAACAGATTCAATGTCGTGATCGGAGGACACTTCAGATTACATGTTGCCAAAATACTTGGATTCAATGATGTGCCAGTTGTGTACCTGAATATTCCCGATGTCCAAAAAGAAAAAGAACTGAATCTCAGACTCAATCGTAACACTGGCGAATGGGATATGGATTTATTGAAAACATTCGAACTTGAAATGCTTATGGATGTTGGGTTTGATGATGGAGACCTTTCTGAAATATGGGACGGTGCGCTTGAAACGGATGAGGATGGATTTGATGTGGAAAAAGAACTAAAGAAAATTGAGACTCCAAAAACTAAGATTGGAGATATTTACCAACTTGGAAAACACATTTTGATTTGTGGAGACTCAATGGATCAAAAAGTTGTCGCGCAACTTACCAATGCAAAAGAAGTTGATATGTTGTATTTCGACAGCCCTTATAATATCTCCTTGGACTATTCCAAGGGTATCAGTACCTCTGGAAAATATGGAGGAAGAGTTGATGACAACAAGTCCCCTGCCGAATACAAGGAGTTTGTAAAAAATATAATTTCCAACGGACTCAGCATTGCGAAAAGTGATTGCCATGTTTTCGAGTGGTGCGACCAAAATTATGTGGGCATGGTTCAAGATATTTTTAACGAACTCGGAATTAAAAACAAACGCACCTGCCTGTGGGTCAAAAACAATTTCAATATGACTCCGCAGGTCGCCTTCAATAAGGTTTATGAGCCATGTGTTTACGGAACAATCGGAAAACCGTTTCTCTCTCCACATGAAAAAAATCTCAATGAAATTCTCAACAAGGAAATTGGAACTGGCAACAATGCAATTGATGAGATCATGGACATGTTTGACATCTGGGTCGCAAAAAGACTGAACGCCCAAGACTATACACATCCGACAGAGAAACCAGTCACGCTCCATGAAAAACCATTGAAGCGGTGCACCAAAATTGGAGATACTGTCTTGGATCTGTTTGGCGGTTCAGGTTCAACCCTTATTGCATGCGAGCAAATGAAGCGCCGATGTCTTACGGTTGAACTCTCACCTGTCTTCTGTGACCTCATAGTAAAAAGATATGAAGTTCTCACGAACAAAAAAGCTAAATTAATTAACAAATAAAAAATATGAAAGAAGTACCAATTGGAACATTAATAAAACTCGGGAAACATTTTCTCATAAGAGGTGACGCTCGGAATCCTGAAGTTGTTAAGAAGCTGATGGGAAATGAGAAGATAAACATATGCCTTTGTGATCCACCCTATGGCGTTGCATTGGTCGAATCGAAAGCTGGTTTTTCAGGAAATAAAAATGACTTCAAGCCCATTGAAAATGACCACGAGCAAAGCGATGAAGAGTATCGCAGATTTACAAATGATTGGATTATGGCGATGAAGCCACATCTCACAAAAAAGAACTCGCTGTACATTTTCAATTCTGACAAAAAAATATTTTCCCTTAGAGATGGTATGCTTGATTCCGGCTGTCATTTTGCGCAACTTCTCATATGGGCAAAAACAAATGCGGTTATTGGAAGATTAGATTATCTGCCACAACATGAATTGATTGCATATTCCTGGATAGGGACTCATAAATTTATGCGGTCAAAAGACAAGAGCATCTTAGTGTATCCGAAGCCGAAAAAAAGCCCCTATCACCCATCAACAAAACCAGTCGGATTATTGCGCAGACTCATATTGAACAGCTCCAAGATAAACGATGTTGTGTATGACAATTTTGGAGGCTCAGGTAGCACTCTACTTGCATCTGAGCAGACTAGTCGAAGATGCTTCATGGTCGAGATGGACGAGGATTATTGCAAAACGATAATCTCTAGGTTTGAGAAACTAACAGGAATAAAAAGTGAAATCGTAATGTAAAAGTTATGGAAATTTCTGCTAAAAAAACAAAGAGGCAGAATACTATAGACATGCGTCAAAAAAGACAGCGGGAACTTTTGCTTGAGAAATTAAGAGAGACCCACATATTAGGTGTTGCCTGCAAAAAAGCTAGTATCAGCAGGGCTGCATATTATAGATGGAGAGAAGACAAGGAATTTGCAATTGAGGCAGATGAAGCCTTGCGCGAAGGCAAAGAAACCATGAATGATTTTGCCGAATCCCAACTGATGAAAAAAGTAGCCGAAGGAAATATGCATGCAATCAAATATTTCCTAGGATACAATAAAAATGAATATCGATATAGGCCAGACCTTATCGCAGACATGGAAAGACACAGAGAGATGGACGAATTCAGGCACTCATGGAAATATATCATAGAAGAAACTAAAAAAATTGACGATTTGAAAAATGAAAACAAACAGCTGATGAAAAAAATATCAGAATTAGAAAGTTCTAAAAATAAGCCAAAAAATGGGGCTAATTAAGGAAAATTCAAAGCCCAAGTTACCAACAGCTAAAGCCTGGACTTCCCCAACCGTAGCGGTACTATATTGCTTACAAAGGTATAAGCAATAAAACAAAGTCCATGGAAACACAACTTAACCAACAAATAAGATGTTGCCTATACGCTCGAAAATCAAGCGAGAGCGATGAACGCCAAGCACTTTCTATCGATTCACAAGTTGAGGAAATGTTAGAGCAGGCAAAGCGAGATAAGATTAATGTTGTTGAAATTCGCAAAGAAAGCCACAGTGCAAAATCATCTGGCGAACGTCCGGAATACAATCGCATCATCAAAGATGTACGAAGCGGTATGTTCAATAGCATCCTGACTTGGTCACCAGATCGTCTCAGCAGAAATGCAGGCGACCTTGGATCACTCGTAGATCTCATGGATCAAGGTAAACTAATTGAAATCAGGACGCATGGGCAAGTATTCACAAACTCTCCGAATGAAAAATTTCTTCTAATGATTCTAGGAAGCCAAGCTAAATTAGAAAACGATAATCGAAGTATAAATGTGAAACGAGGACTACGATCAAAATGTGCCATGGGCATACGCCCAGGAGTTGCGCCATTAGGATATCTCAATGACAGAGTCTCTTCTCAAGGAGAAAAGCAAATATATCTCGATCCAGAGCGTGCCCCAATAATAAAGGAAATGTTTGAAAAATTTGCATATCAGGGATACAGCGGAAGGATGCTTCTTCGATGGCTAAACTTTGAAGTTAATTTTACAACTAGAAGTGGAAAAAGAATTGTTCTCAGCAGTATTTATAATATTCTTGCGAATCCATACTATTGTGGAAAATTTGAATTCCCTAAAAGAAGTGGGAACTGGTTCAAGGCCAAGCATGAATCAATTTTAACAGAAGAAATTTTTGACGAAGCTCAAATTCAAATTTCAAGAATACCAAAATCCAAACCTGGAACCAAGGAGTTCAGCTTCACAAAAATAGTAAGGTGTGGTTCATGCCATTCAGGGATAACAGCAGAAGAAAAATTCAAAAGATTCAAAAATGGAACCGTAAGAAGATATGTATACTACCATTGCACACGAGGAGCCAATAGGGATTGCAAGGAGCCATATATTCGCGAAGAGGATTTATTGGATCAACTACTCAGCATATTGGATAAAGTTTCCATCGATAAGATCGGAGCAAGAGAAAAGATGCAAAAGGAGGTGGAACGATATCAAAATCTCACATATAGGATGCTCGGGCAGGATAAGGCTGACACTGTAGTACTTCCGAAAGTTGACCTGAAAAACTATGCAAAACATGTCCTGATTGAGGGAACCATGCAAGAGAAGAGGGAGATTTTATCATATTTAAAAGCTAAGTTACAACTAAAAGACCAAAAAATAAGCCTGGTCAGCTGATGGGTTGATTAAAGTTCTTTAAAAAGATATACTATAATTACAATTTAATTACCTAACCCTCAGGAGAAACCCTGAGGTATGGTAATAAATCCTAAGCAACAGAAACGGTCTCATGACTGGTACTTGTTGCTTAGGTCAGCATTCGAAAGGATGTTGGGTGGCCCGCAAGGGTTGCCGCCAGTTCATGGGACCTTTTGTGTTCCATGGGCTCTAATTAAAATGCCTAAGCAACAAAAAAATGGCAAAAGAAATGATCTGTACCTCCTGTGGGTACAAAGGTAAGCCGAAAAGCATTACCAAGGGAAGTATCCTAGTTGAAATCGCACTCTGGCTACTACTAATAGTGCCAGGCGTAATCTACTCAGTCTGGCGCATGGCAAGTAGATACACTGCATGCCCTCAATGCAAAAGTCAGACAATGATTCCGCTCGACTCGCCTATTGGAAAAAAATTACTTGCAGAACAAGAACAAGTGGTCACAAAGGAGAATTAGATACAAATACAATGTTAAAAATCATCAACAAATAAGTTGATGATTTTTAATTTTATATATAACAGAAAGAATAGCTAACTGAACAATTTTCATTCATAAATAAATTATTTATTATTTGATTCAATAATTTCTATTTCCTCATTGTCCAACTCATAAAATTGATAGACTAGATGGTCAATATCTTTTTCCAAAACTTTTGTATCCTCTTTTTTATTATCTTTCTTCAATTTACTAATTTGATCAACTTTAATTTCAATTTTTTTTACAATATCTTGATTGGCAGGAGTAATTAACGGCATCAAAAAATTTTCTAAATAAGCTTTTTTATATCTAAATCCCTTATTATCAAACCTTGGACCAGCAAACCAATTTGTAAAAAAATACACACCAGCCTTTGAGTTAAGAACTGCAATTATAAGTGTCAGGTTATCCCCTGTCATCATAAAATTTGTTGCTTCCTGATAAAAGCCCTCCCTATCAAGACAAAAGTATGGAAACTCCCTATTCTTCTCACTGGTTCCCTTTGGTTCTCTCATGATATCTGGCCATACTACTTTATCCTTTTCAAAATCCTCATAATAAACACACGATCTAAGATTCCACCAATTCTTACCCTGATCATTTCTTTTCTTTGCTTTTTCCTCAAATTTAAGCAGATGTTTGTACACGGCAGGATAAAGATTTGGAACATCAATATCATATCCAGTTTGAAGCAAATACAATTCCGCAAAATCATTAGAATATCGTCTAATATCTCGCCCACGAAGAATTGGCTTTATAATCTCTGAACTTTTTGAATCTAACAGTATTAATTCATTTCTTTTATCACTATTGATAATAAATGCTTCATTAAGACTAGTTTTTATTCCAAAATTTATTTTAACATTCCATTCTTTCAATGGTTTTCCTATTTTCTCAACTTTATTCCTAATGGCTAGTTCCGCTAAATCACCAATAAGCCATGCAGTCAAGGATAGATTATTAAGATTAATAAATTTCCCCTCGCAATACACCTGAAGACTTTCACCACGACGATAATCATTTTTAAAATGACAAGCCTGGAGAAAATTTTTATTTATTTCATTTTTTATAAGTAAGATATTTGTATCCACAGTTGCGCTATCAAAAACCTTAAATCCTCCGAAATCAAGAAGTCTTAGTGGATTCTTATTTGCAAGATATCTTCTAAGCTTCTCTCCGTAGCTAGCCCTCATCCATTTATTACTAGTAATAAGGGCCATGACACCTCCATTTTTCAATAACTGCATACCACGCTCATAAAACAGACAATATAAATCACCATTTTTAGCAAATGTTTCAAATTTTTGATTCTCTAAGTCTTTTTGTACTTGAGTACGAGCAAATTTTTGAAGCTGAACATATGGAGGATTTCCTATTACAATATCAAATCCATCTTTTATGCTTGGAAAAAAATATTTCGGATCAAAAAATCCTACGGCTTTGTGTTCAAATATATTTTTATAACTAGACCACAAACTCATTATGTTTGAATTTTCTTCTATCGTTTTTTTATTCATTAATGCACGAACAGTTTCAAGTTTCGCATTTCCACCATATGCCACAAGATTATCAAGATGTTTTAATTTTTCATTAACTTTCTCATCTATGAGCTTATGAATTTCATTATTAGCAGCCCGTTTATTTTCTCCATTCGAATTGAAATATTTATCCACAGCATCTGCCAATTTCATTTGAAAATCATCCTCAAATAAGACATCTCCTTTCTTTACTGATTCATCTGGTGCAGATATTAGACTGTTTGCACAAACAAATTTAAAGTCCAAATTTGGAAGTGTTTCTATTCCCCTATTTTTCTTTTCATCTTGAATTTCAGATTCAACAACTAGAGTTAGGAAGCACCTCAAGCGAGAAACTTCAACTGCTATTGATTGTATATCTACGCCAAAGATAGAATTCTTAATCACATCTAACTTTCTAGTATAGTCCAGTGGTTGAGATATATATGACTCCCTTAATTTTTGCCTCCATAAGCCCGGGATATCTTTAAGTTTTTCATTAATCCATAATTCACACGTTGGATCCACTATTTGCAAAATATATACTATTTTCTGTAATATACCCATCGGAAAGGCACCAGATCCACATGCCGGATCCAATATTTTAAGTGCATCTATTGCCCGAACAATATCAAGCTTATCTACATCATTTAACGGATATTCCAAATCATCATTAAGATCATAGCTAATAAGTGATTTTAATTTATTCTCATCACTTTTTGTTTTTACCTTAAAATATTCTAGCAGAGACTGATCCACCATATATTCTACTATTTGTCGTGGAGTATAAAAACTACCAGTACGTTTTCTGTCATTGTCACCAGTAACAGGATTAATTTCCGCAAGAAGGTTTTCAAAAATTCTTCCAAGCATCTCAGGGTCTACTGATAATTCTTGATCAAAAACAGTATTTTCATCAATAGTGAAATTATATGTTTCCAATAGTTCGTAGAAATCTTTAAACCATTCATCTTTAATGATGAGAGTATTTATATAAACTGAAGAAAAAGTTATCCTGTCTAATTTATAATAATCATCCAATTGTGGACTAAACAATCCACCATTAAGATATGGGACTTGGTCAAAAAAATTACTTTTTATCCCACGATTTTCTATATCAGTATTTAGAACCTCAAAAAACAAAGGTTCCAAAATATTATGATAATAGTTTGAATTATCAATAACTGCCCTGGTGGATAAAATTTCATCTGGAATTAGTTGGCCTTTTATAGTTTTTTTCTGCTTCAAAAACCAGCAAAACATAATTCTACCTATAAGCCTTACTGCGAAGTTTTTATATACGTTAGAATTTTCGTCAGACACACTTGGAAGAATCATCTTCTTTTCTGAACGAGAAACTAAGTCATCAAAATATTTTGCAACCTCCAGATAAAATTGTTTATTAACAACCTCCACTGAAAATCTTTCGAGAAGATCTTCTTTACTCTTGATTCTTCCCTTCGTCTCTAATTGCTGTTTTGGAGTTTTTATTTTTGCATCTTTTCCTAGGTAAAAAGAATACCTACGAGCGTTTGAGTACTTTTTAATAACATTGTTTTTCTCATTTTGATCCAAGGTGATGGTAAGCAAGGAAAAGCGATAATTTTCAGTATCTTTATTTTTAAATATAACCAATGCATTGTGCACCCAATAATCAGCCAATATCTTAAAGGCATCAGTTGCAATTGTAATTCTTGGATCGTTTTCGCGTCCATGCTCCATTTCTAAGACATATAAGTCCAATGACTCCGAGAATCCGATAACATTGGCTTTCTTTATTTCTTTGTATCTATCATTCCTGATCACAATATCTTCATCTTTTTGAACAAAATCCTCAGGCAAAAAATCTTCCAAAAAACTAAGGAACTCTGTTTTACTATATTTTTCGTTGAATTTTATCATATAGTTAATTCTTCAGAGAGAACTATAAATTTACCATTATCATTCGCTCTATCAGCTGTTGAAAAAATATCCGTTAAATATTTTGTTGGGACCATCTCTTTAAGGATCTTAAAACTATTAGCTGGATCAACCTTGTCAATTTTTATATTTGCAATGTCTCTAAGAACACCATTGGGCAACGCATCAAGATCTTTAACTGCTTTAATTATATCTATACATAAATCCTTACTTTGAGGATAGATCTCAGAAAGAAGTTTAATCTTATTAAGCGCATCTTGTTTTCGTCCACCCTCTACTGGAGCTTTAGTATTATCTTTAAAGATGTGCTCTTTAGCTATCTTATAAATTGGCTCAAAACTAACACTTATTGCCAAAGCTTTCTCTGAAATATCAGCATCGAATAATGGAAGAGCAGCCTGAGGGGAAACTATTTGCACGCTTTCAGGCGTGTCACCATAAGCAAACACATAACTTCCTCCTTTCTTCGCAAATGATACAACTCCAGATTTCGATGATTTGCGAGCTATTCTTGATCTGTGAGGTATTTTTTCAATTTCATTTAAAATTATGACATCATCCTTGATTTTCAACCAAACATTTCTATATTTAGCATCCCAAGATAAACTTTCATTTTTGGAATTTTCTTCCCTGTATTGATCTGCAAAATAATTCTTAAGATCCTCATCCTTGGTAAATATTTTTGTGTCCTCTCCCAGCAGTGAATGTATCAAATCCATCTTCAGCGTTGATATTGCCTTTGTTCGAGTTTCTATTTCGCCAGTAGCAGTTGGAAAAAAATTATAAATATATAACTCATCAAAAACCTTCTTATTGATACGATTAATTCTCCCAACTCGCTGAATCACCCTTGTTGGATTATATGGAATATCATAGTTTATAACAGTGCCAGCACGATGAAGATTAAATCCTTCTGAAATAGCATCGGTAGCGATTATAATATCGAAATCATTTACCTGCTTAGATTCATCGAGACCTGCATCAAAATTTCTTCTTATAATATCCTTGTTTTCATTTGATGCATCTTCTGAACTATATTTAAAAACTCTCTTAAATCCCTCTTTGCACAATTTTTCATATAAATAATTTGCCGTATCGGAAAATTCAGTAAATACTATTATTTTTCTTTTATTATCCTTTGCGATTGATTTAGTAATTTTATCAACAAAAAAACTGTATTTTGGATCCTTCTTAACTTGCTGCCATTGTCTTTGAATGCCCTTAAGTAAGTCAATATCTGATCTCAAATCCATTTCGAAATTTGAATCAAGCTCACTAACTGGAATCATAATCAATCCGTTTCCTTCCAATCTATCCATAATCAAATTCTGCTCCTTATCGCTCAAATCACTAAAATCCTCAACGCTCGGCAAAAATCCCTTTTTAAGAACAGGGACCTCTCCTCGTTCTAAATACCAATTAAGCATCTTCTCTGATGAGTCAATCATATTCCTCAAGGACAAATTAAATGCCCCAATGGAACTTTCGAATCTTCTAACTAACAATCTGCGCATGAATTTAGCAATATTGTCTTGTCCTTGTCGTATTCTATGTATTTTTTCATCTGCAGATATTTCGTCATCATCTTCATCTGCAGAAGCAAGCGTCATCAAAAATTTTGAACCTTCTCGTAAATATCTAGCTGGCTTATATCTTGCACCAATAAAACTTGTACTTTTATCTTCTGATGCAATTTTATTTAAAGTATCAATATATAGATCGAACATATCATCAAGATCATACTCCAATAATTCTGGATCTCGCACCTTTGCAAAGGCTACACCCTGATTTTTCAAATCATTTTTATAATCCTCAATTTGTTCCAGATCTAATCTTGATCGCCTAATAATAAGAGGCTCAACCATTTTTCTTAATTCATCTGCAATTGAGTGCATTTCATCTTTTATTTCCGAATCATCTTCTTCATTCCCATTGCTTTTCCTAATCTCTTTTCTCATAGCCTTATACCTTTTAAATAGCATATGGAATGACATACTTAGATTTTCCACAGTTCTAATTGTTGATTGACCAGGCGTACTGAAAAGTTTTATGAGTGCGTAAATATCTTTTGGATCATTGTTAAATGGAGTTGCAGATAAAGCCATGACCAAATTTCCCGCACACAATCTGTGGAGTATTTTATAATTTTCAGTATCTTCATTTCGATGCTTATGAGCTTCATCAAGAATAATTAAAATCTTACCCTTGTTATCGCCATGCCTTTCCAATGCTGCCTCAATTTTTCCAGTAGTATAAACAAATCCTTTAAAATCAAACTCGGACATATAATCATTCCACTGATTTTCAAGATGAGGTGGTGCGATAATAATTGTTTTCATCCCTAAATTATGAGCTATAGCTGAAGCTATAACACTTTTACCAAGACCAACAACATCAGCAATAATAACTCCACCAAATTTCTTTATCCTATCAATGCCAAGATCAATTGCATCCTTCTGGTATTTAAGATCGGAAAATTTCCCACCTGTAATTTCTTTCGGAGCCTTAGTGCCTTCAACACTATCTACTGCAAAATATTCATTAAGAACCTTATAGTACATAAGGATTGGTTCAGGCAATGCAAAAAGCCATATTCTCTTCTTAACTTCAGCAATGAAATCATCTGAAGATTCCATATCTGTTATGATAATATTATCTGGATCATTCCAGCATTCTTCAAATCTTTTCACATCATCTTCGTAATAATGCTTTTCTGGAAGAAGTCTATTATGCTCACCTTGAACTCTTAATCCTGAGACTGTCAAATTACTTGATCCCTCAATAACAACACCAGGAGTCTCTCCATTTAAAGAATGTTCTCTCTTATTATGAAGAATATAAAACTTAGAGTGGTTAGCTAGCGCTGTTTTTTTTATCTGCAAACTACCGTCCTTAATCTTATCTAAAAATATCATAAAAGCTGATTGAGATTCCTCATCATCAAAATAATCAGTATCATTAAATATCTGAGAAAAATTTTCAATATAGTCTTCTTTAACGCCAGATCGTGAAGCAATCTTTGTTTCCGTAACATACGAATCAAGATTAATATTCTTAAGCGTTGAAACTTTATTAATAATTTGCTTATCAATATCCATACCAACTAAGATTCTAATCTGCTTATCCTTAAGATCATTATGCAAATCTCTGAATCCAGAAAAATAAAAATACCCAACAAGAGCATCTATTTTATCACAATTGGGAAGTATACTTTTTAGCGTATTTGATAATGTATTTGAGCCAACATTTGTTATAGCTGTCATATTTTTATATCAACTGAAGAAAATGCTTATAAATATAGCATATCATCAATTTTCCTTATATTCAAGCTGAAAATGAGTTCGATTCCAGCTACTATGAGGCGGTTGGACACCATGAAAATACAAAAAACACGACCTATTGAAAAGTCGTGTTTTTCGGGTTTTCAAGGCCTTTCCCATGATGGGTAACCGGTCTTTTGAGAACCTTAAGAGTTTGCACGGGTGGAGGGAGTCGAACCCGCGTAACCGGTTTTGGAGACCGATGTAATAGCCGTTATACCACACCCGCATTTTAAAGAGCGAGCAAAACCCGCCCCTTTAAAAGCTATTTCATTTCCTTATGCTCGGTATGTTTTCTGCAATGATTACAGAATTTGTTCAGCTCAAGTTTTTCCTTGATTTTTTTCTTGTTTCGAGATGTGTAATAGTTGATTTCTTTGCATTCAACACATCTTAGCTTCACCAAATTTTCCTTAGTCTTTGTAGCCATATGATTAGCTTATTAGGCATTAGCTTTTTAGCTTCTTAGCGAACCCAAAAAATAAAACCTTATTTAAATCTTTTCTTAATTTAACTATGATTGCATTAACTGGCAACTGTCAATTACAATTCTGAGCCGTTGACCGGAATCGGACCGGTGACCTCATTCCTACCAAGAATGTGCTCTACCAACTGAGCTACAACGGCTTTTCCATTAGTAGGCTTCGTCATCTTGAAACCGACAACTATCAAGCAGTATAAAGCTTTATTGGATTTTTGTCCATAGCTGAAATTAGCAATTATTATCGCAGTCCTAAGGGATTTTCTCAATGTGGGCACAAGGTTCCGCGTCGCTCATTTGCCGTCGCAAACTCCCTCCTTGCCCTGGGCAGCGCTGAATGCTCGCACACTCGCATCCATCGACGCACACTGCGTTGTCATTCTACTGAATGACAACTTGCTTTGCTTCTGCCCGTTCGAATCCCTCTCTGCCCACCAAAAAAATCCCCTAAGGGATTTTCTCAATGTGGGCAGAGAGGGATTCGAACCCCCGAAGGCGTGAGCCGTCTGGTTTACAGCCAGATCCAGTTGACCGCTTTGGTATCTACCCATGGGCTCGGTATTAAGTATTTTGTATAAAGTATCATGTATCAAATTGAATACATTATACATACTACAAAATACATCATACAAACCTGAGCCACCCACCGGATTTGAACCGATAACCCACTGTTTACAAAACAGTAGCTCTACCGTTGAGCTAGGGTGGCATTTTTCTATATTACTACAATTTTTAATTTGAGTCACCTCTGCCAATATTTTGAAAATATTGGCGCGCGATTCACTATTTCAATGCTTTTTCAAGTCTGCGAATTCGTAGGCGAGCTTTGTGATGAGTCGGACTCAGTCTGAGCACTTGTTTGAAGCATTCCAACGAATCATGCATGTTTGCACTTTCCAAATAATAATCTCCAAGTCTTTCATATGCTTCAATATCTCTCGGATTAATCGCAATCCGTTTGATCAAAGCGTCTTCCAATTTGTTCTTTTCTTTGATTTGAATTTGCGATTGAGGACGAGTCACAGTTTCGCGAATCATTGGACGAATCTCATTTTCATCTTCCATGTTCACAATAGCGCTAGGTTTTTCACTAACAACATTTTCCCTTTCAATCACTTTCTCAATTCTCTCTTGGTGCAATTTAGTCTTCTGCTGCCTCTTCTCCCTAATAGACTGAAACCAATCATTACTAACATTGTGAAACTTAAGTGAGCCAAGTTTCAATCTGTGCATCATTCTTTCCAAAATCTTAAGTCCGAATTGTCCAGCTACAGATAAAATTAATGAAAATTTCTTCTGACTTGAGCCAGAACCCTGTGGAGAATTCTCCTGCTCAGGAAGCTGTGCAGCTTTTCTAAACAAAAACATGATTAAGATTGATGCGCTAATCACTATTATAATTGGTGGCAGAATATAATTCAACATGGGATAAATTTGGAATTTAGATCAATGCTTCCTTTTTCACAACCACAATTGTTCCGTCAACCATCCTTATCTTAACATCTCCCGTCAAAGCGTTCAACTCAATCACTTCACCTTTCCCATCTCTTGTTTTTACGCTGCTTCTAAGCTCAGGCATTCCTGCTAACATCTGTTGATATTGTGCAGCTTCATATGAAAGACAGCACATCAAACGTCCGCAAACTCCAGAAATTCTTTCGCTTCCCCGATGAGCAACTTGCTGGACGCGAGCCATATCAATTGAAATACTTGGTAAACTTCCAGGAAAACGCAAGCAACATAAGTCTCTTCCGCAAACTCCGCAACCACCAAGTTTTCGCGCTTCATCGCGCGAACCGACTTGATGCATACGAATAGAACGGTGAAAGATTTTTGAAAGATTTTTAACAAGCTCTCGAAAATCCACACGCTCATCAGCAGTGAATAAGATGACGGCGTTGCTACCATCCAAACTTATATGTACATCCACCAACTTCATATTAAGAGCCAAACGTTTAATCTCGCTCTTGCTCAATTTTAAAATTTCAACTTTCTTCTCCTTATTCTTCTCAAACATGTCCAAATCACGCTCAGTCGCCCTGCGAACAATAGATGTTTTCTTTTCATCATTGCGCACACCTTCACCCTCTTCGATAATTCCAATTTCATTGCAAAGATCCTCTTTAACAACAACTTGATCACCATTGGAAAGTTCAAGGTCGCTCAAACACTGCCTAGCTGGCTCCCAACTATAAACGCGAACTGAATATGTATACATATCGCTTTTCCTATATTAATCTATCAAAGTTTCAATTTGACCCATTCTTACAATTCAATTCTGGAAATTTCTCCAATTTGAATATTCTCACCCATCTTTCCAATTTTTTCAACAATCAGTTCCCCAATAGTCATTTCAGGATTTTTCACGAAAGTTTGAGTAAGCAATGCTGATTCTTCTCTGAATTTCTTTTCCTTACCTGCCATAATTTTTTCCATCATTTCAGCTGGCTTTCCTTCTTGAGCCAATTGCTCTTTCCAGATTTCTTTCTCCTTTTCAATAGTAGCATCAGAAACTTCTTCCGGCTTGATGAATTTAGGAGACATAGCCACAACATGCATTGCAATATCTTTAGCTAATTCTTGGAATTCACTGTTTCGCGCCACGAAATCAGTTTCACAATAAAGTTTCACTAAAGCAGCAACACGATTATTAGAATGCACATACGATGCAACCACTCCTTCATGAACTTCGCGATCAGCTTTCTTAGCAGCCTTGCTTTGCCCCTGTTTTCTAAGAATTTCAATGGCTTTCTCTTCATCTCCACCAGCTTCTTCGATAGCTTTTTTAATCACAACCATTCCAGCACCTGTGCGCTCACGAATCTTTTTTACTAGTTCAAACATAAGATTTTTTAATTTTGAATTTTTAATTTTGAATTTCGATTGAATTTTTAATGTTTTAATCATTAAACATTAAGTCATTCAGATTTTATTCAAAATTCTAAATTCTAAATTCTAAATTCGAAATTTTTATATTAAGCTTCTTGAATAGCTTTATATGTGTAGCTCAAGATAAGTTTCAAGGAAGAGATTGCGTCATCATTTGCTGGGATTGGAAAATCAACAACAGATGGATCAACATTGGTGTCAGCAATTGCAATTACAGGGATGCCCATTTTTCGAGCTTCAGTAATTGCTAAGTTATCCTCCTTAATACTTACTGCGAAAACTGCACCTGGAAGGTCAGACATATTCTTAATTCCTCCCATGCGTTTTTCCATTTTTTCAAGTTCCTCAATTTTCTTCATTTGCTCAAATTTGGTGTACTTCTTGAATTCTCCGCGAGCTAGCATTCCTTCTCCATCAACCAAATATCTTGTGCGTCCACGAATAACCTTAAAGTTTGTAAAAGTTCCTCCAAGCCATCTTTCGCTTACAAATGGCATACCGGTAGCCTGAGCCAGTTCACGAACAAGGTCTTTAGCTTGAATTTTTGTTCCTACAAAAAGAATGTTTTTACCACTTTTCTTAACAGCCTGGATAAAATCCAAAGCTTCTTTGATTTTTTCCTGTGTCTTTTGAAGGTCAATAATATTAATTCCTTTACGAGTAGTGAAGATATATTCATCCATCTTTGGATTTCTACGAGCCTTCTGATGACCAAAATGCACACCTGCTTTCATCATTTCTTCAAGACTAATCTCGAATTTAGACAAATCAATAGAAGCGAAATAGTTTTCTCGCTCCATGTTTTCTTCAACTGCTATATCAGCAGCCTTTACATTGTTTTCCATAATTATTTTACCATACTAAACCCATATAAATGGAATTAGTCTGATATTCCCTTATATCATATTACTTTAAAAGCAATATGATCACCTACTTTCCCCTTGTTTAAGCCAGAAATTGCGATTATTCGCAGCAGGACTAGCTTAAGAAAAAGTATGTTTTTTGTTGATTAGCAATACAAGAGCCAGTATACATTAGCACTTACCCCTTGTCAATTCTTTTTCCTTATGCTAAGGTATTTAGGTACTTAATTTGCATCGGCGCTATTTGTAATTTATAGACTTATTATATGAAAAAGAAAATTCACCCAGAGTATCACACAGACGCTAAAATAATTTGTTCTTGCGGAGCAGTTCTTGAAACTGGCGCAACAATAAAAGAAATGCATGTTGAAATCTGCTCAGCATGTCATCCATTTTACACTGGTAAAAAGAAAGTGTTAGACACAACTGGACGCGTTGATCGCTTCAAAAAACTTGCAGAAAAATCAGCTGTTAAAAAGGAAGCTGTTAAAGCTAAGCCTGCCAAAGTCGCAAAGGAAAAGACTGAGAAAAAAACTATCAAAAAGTAACCTGCGATAACCGTAAAAAAGCCCTTTTGGGCTTTTTTTGCTTTACAAAGTGATGAATTTACCATATAATCAAGTGACTATGAATACTCAATTAGATGCGGTCAAAAAAGAATACGAAGCAATCACGGAGCAGCTCAGTTCACCTGAGATTCTTAAGGATGCCAAAAAAATGGCAGAACTAGGTAAAAGACAATCTGAACTGCAAGGATTAATGACTTTGATTGAAAAATTGGAAAAGATTGACTATGACATGAAAAACAACGCCACCATGATTAACGGAGATGAAGATCCAGAAATGAAAGAAATGGCCATAGAGGAAAATATCGAGCTTGCACAAAGAAAAGATGAAATAGAAAAGGAATTAGAAATCATGCTCCTGCCCAAAGATCCGAACGACAATAAAAATATCATCGTTGAAATTCGAGGCGGAGCTGGAGGAGACGAATCTTCCCTTTTTGCAGCTACACTTTTTCGCATGTATTCAAAATTTGCAGAAAAAAACAATTGGCAGATTGCAGTTCTTAACTCCAATAGAACTGAAGTTGGAGGATTCAAAGAAGTTGTTTTTGAAATTAACGGAAAGCCGACAAATCCAGTTTATCAAAAAATGAAATATGAATCAGGAGTTCATAGAGTTCAAAGAATACCTGAAACTGAAAAACAAGGACGCATCCACACCTCAACTGCGACTGTGGCAGTACTCGCTGAAGCTGAAGAAGTTGAATTAGTTATCAATGATAACGACCTTCGCATAGATACATTCTGCTCATCTGGTCCAGGAGGTCAATCAGTAAACACAACCAAAAGCGCCGTGCGCATCACCCATATTCCAACAGGACTTGTTGTTTCATGCCAGGATGAAAAATCCCAACTTAAAAACAAAGATAAGGCTATGAAAGTTTTGCGCTCACGTCTTTTGCAAGCTCAAGAAGAAAAAAGAGCTAAAGAACTAGGCGACGCTCGCAAAAGCCAAGTAGGAACCGGCGACCGAAGTGAAAAAGTTCGAACCTACAATTTTCCACAAGATAGAATAACCGACCACCGCATCAAACAGTCTTGGAGCAATATGGAAGGAATTCTTGATGGAAACATCGACCCAATCATTGAAGCACTTCACGAGGAGGATATGAAACTTAAGATGGGAAAATCAGAATAATGACAACCATAAGTCAACTTACAACTCTATACTCAAAAAAAATTGATTATTTAGATATTGAAATAATCATTGCAAATTCTCTCGCCAAAACGAGAGAATTTGTTTTAGCGCATCCGGAGCAGCAAATAACAGCAAAGCAAGAATTAGCCATCAAAAAACTTCTCGAAAGAAGACTGCGCAGAGAATCAATAGCTCACATCCTTGGCCGCAAAGAATTCTACGGTTTGGATTTTATGGTCAATAAATACACACTTGTACCTCGTCCGGAAACGGAACTCATAGTGGAGCAAGCTATCGAATTGTTACGTAGCATGTTACGTAACAAGCTACGTAACAATATCAATGTAATAGATATAGGAACTGGCTCAGGATGCATCATTACGGCAATCACACATGCCATGGAACAAGAAAAATCAAACAACATTAAATATTACGGGTCCGATATAAGCGCTGAAGCTTTGAAAGTTGCCAAGAAAAATGCAAAGTTAAATGGAGTTAAAATAAAATTTCTAAAATCAAATCTACTTTCAGCTTTTTTAAATCCTAAGATAACAAAGCTAAAAGATAATCAGCTAATAATTACTGCCAACCTTCCATACCTATCAAAAGAAATTTATAATAGCTCATCTGTTGATGTAAAAAAATATGAACCAAAGTCTGCACTATATAGCCCAGAAGAGGGTTTGCAGCATTATAGGAAACTACTTGAGAAACTCAAACAATTATTAGCCACTTGTCACTTGTCACTTGTCACTTGTTTTTTTGAGATTAGTCCAGAGCAAAAAGTGCCTATCACTAAACTTATTAAAAACATCTTACCAACAGCTCAAATTGAATTTTCAAAAGACTTAGCCGGCAAATGGAGAATCTGTAAAATAAGTATCTAGTATTAGCATTTCGCATTATGTATTCTGCATTCCTATCCGTCCGTTTGCATTAGTGTAACCTTTCAGGTCATAAACTCCGGCAAAGCGCAAGTTCCGCCAGCTGGCAGAGAGCGTAAAAATCAACACGGCGATGCCTTTCAGAAATGCTAGTAAAATATCAAGGTGAGTATGCATGCATTCCGCATTCTTCCCGCACAACATGAAGTATGACCCTTCGGGTTATAAACTCCGGCGAAGCGCGAGCGATGAGCGCAAAAATTTTTGCGAGACGACCCGAGAGGCGCAGTAAAAATTTTAGCGAGAAGCGACGCGCGCGCCACAGTATCTTCATTTGTCGCGAAGCTTTCTTTGTAACTTTCTTTCGGGGGAAAGAAAGTTAATCCAACTATACATTAGTAAGATATATTTAAACTAAATTCAACTCTTAAATAATAAATAAAAGCGAATTAAAAATCCTGGATTCCCTGCCTATCGGTAGACAGGGCAAGCAGGCTACCTCCACAGAAATGACAACTAAGCCAAACTAAAACCCGCTTATTCAGCGGGGTTTAGTTTGTTGATATATCCTAACTTGCAATGAAGTTAGAAGAAATCACCTAAGTATCAAAAACTATTGTCTAGCTTAGCGAGAGAAATGAAAATGAATTTTTATTTCTCTGCCTACCGGCAGGCAGGCGAGCGGGCGACGACAATAAGCAATTATTTTTGCTTATTTTTTCTTTGAAACTTTTTTAACTGCTTTCTTTACAGCTTTTTTTGGAGCTGCTTTTTTAACTGCTTTTTTCACAGTTTTAACTGCTTTTTTTACAGCCTTTTTTGCAACTTTCTTAACTGCCTTTTTAACAACTTTTTTAGCTGCTTTTTTTGCTACTTTTTTAACTGCCATGTGAATCCACCTCCTTTCAATAATTTGTTTTTTCAAAGTTAGATGGCGAAACTTATTAGTCCCGCAACTCTTCTTCAGATTGCATCAATACAATCTTCGGAACAGGCGCAGGACTAGAGAAGAAATCGTCTCTAACCTATTTTATTAAAACAAAATTTTTAATATTTACTGTTTGTTTTTATTTCAATCAAAACTATTTCAAATCAAATTCAAATGTGTAAGAAAAAATATTTTTAAAATTATTTTTTCTTTATTTAATTATAACCTACATTTTATATAATGCAATGCAAAAAAGTTATCCACAGCGAGCATACTTTATCATTCCTATATCAATACCATAAATGCTAGTTAATATCTATAATCAATATTTAATGATTTATAAAAATTTATTCATGAATTATGAACCACGAGCCATGAATTTAAAATTCAATATTATAAAAATATTTTTAAAATTCAATATTATTTATTATTATAAGAAAACATTCAAAAAAATAATTACCAGTATACTTAAAAAATAAAAAATGATTTTTGTTTTACGTTTTCTTCTAAGTTATTATTCTTAGTACGCATCATTTTTTCATGATTCATAATTCGTGCTTCACGATTCAATATTTTATAGCTTTATTACGCCAAGTAATCGAACGTTTGTCTAGTTGACGCTCCAGTAGTGCTCCTATACAATAAAATAACTAAAGGAGGACTTACTATCAGCCTTTCTGCTGATTCAGTAAAGCTTCAACGAAAGCGCCCTTTGACAATTAATCTAAATAATCCCGCGCTTATTGCCGGGAATAAACTAGAAAGGAAGGTGAAATAACATGGAAGAATATACACCAGAAGTTCAGGAAGAATCAACAACTGAAGACCTTAAAAGATGGTTTCAAGATAACCTAAGAATCGTTATCAGTATTGCTATCGTGGTTGTTATTGCCGGAGGAATTTATTCATACTCTAAGCGAGGTGAAACTCCACTAGTAACCGAACAATCAACTGAAAATGCAATCGATAAGGAAAGCACTTCAACCGAAGAGGAGAAGCCTTCAGATGCAGTAGTTAAAGAAACTGCACCTGCCAGCTCAACTCAAGAAGTTTCTTCAACTGCGACAAGCAAAGAAACTGAAAGCTCATTCATTGAAACTGCTGAAAAAAATAGCAACCTAACCGTTCTTGCTCGCAAGGCGACTGCTAATTATCTCGAAAAAAATCAGGATTCATCATTGACCAAGGAACATAAGATCTACATTGAGGATTATCTAAGAAAGAATGTGGACGCCAAGGGTGGAGTTAAAATTGGAACCTCAGTAGAGTTTTCCAAAGACCTCATCCAAAAAGCTATCGCTCAATCTAAGACCCTTAATGAGAAACAGCTGAAAAATCTTGAAAAATATTCAGCGCGAGTTTCTTCACTGTAATTCAGATTTAGTCGGTTATTCAAATAATGCTTGCTCTTTTTCATTTAAAGGAAATTCTATTTCTTTTAATATCATAAAACCCCGTAAATACGGGGTTTTATGATATTAAAATAGGGTCACACGCAATACATGTTTCTGTTTAAATTAGTATTAGCAATAAGTTTCTATTTTTTGCTAGCCCATTTCCTTTTTCGAGCCCGCTTTTGGATGAAATATTCACTATCCAAAAGCTCAGAGATACTCTCGTAGCCCGTCTCGCCTCGGTTCGCCGAGGTCGGACAATTGGCCGAAAAACAAAATAGACTAGCAAAAAAGTTGCACAAAACACTGATCTAATGTCATTGCCTGTAAAACCATGAATTGCGTATGATCCTTAAAATAGCAGGATTGAATCAGAAACTAACAGCATCCCCCACTTTAAAATTAAATTCATCAACACTTCCGGAATTAATTTCCAACACGTAATCAACATCAAATGAAGCCCTGAGGACGCCGAGAAAATCACTTTTAATATTCTTTTCAATTTGCACAATTTTCCCTTCCGAAATCCATAACAAATCAAGTCCAAACTTCATATCCTTCATCCAAAAATTATATCTTCCGGCATGTGGAAATTGAAAAAGCATCGCACATTCCTGACACAACCCCTCTCTAAAGCCAAGTCCTTTTTGACGTGCATCTTCAGTTTCCACTACTTCAGCCAAGAACGATTGTTTGTTAATAACAACTGTTTTAGTTTTATTTTTATTTCCAATTGCAGCAATAATAACTGCAACCACCATTAATAGAACTATTATCTTATTTTTATTTATCATATTCATACAATATTACACTCCTCTTTTCTATCAAGCTTTTTAGCAATCATAGCTAATATGGCAATCAAAGCAGCTGCTACTATTGCCATAGTTGTAATCTTTCCCATTGCCCTCATATTAAGAGCCAGTACTGCAATAATAGCTGTTATTAAATAATAAAAAAGGCAAATCTTTTTAGCTGACCATCCTAGTTCAAGTAAGCGATAATGCAAATGTCTGCGATCCGCTGCAAAAATTGATTTTTTAAATTGCAGACGTTCAGCTATCACCCAAAGAGCGTCTACAATTGGAACCGCTAAAACCATGAGAGTAGTTGCGATCTTTGCGCCAGAAAAAATTGCCAGAATTGCCAAAATAAAACCCATAAACATCGAACCGCTCGTGCCTGCGATTATTCTCGCTGGGTGAAAATTATAGATTAAAAAAATTATCAATCCACCTATTAATGCAGCAGCAATTATTCCGATTGGAGGTTGATTAACTTCAGGCTTTTGACTAAGCACTAATATTGCTATGGCTGCTATAAGGGTAATTCCCCCACTTACTCCGTCTACACCATCAACCCAGTTCATCACATTCATCAAAAATACAATCCAAATGATTGAAATCAATAAGCCTAATAAATAAGCCAGACCGCTATCAAAGAAAAAAAGACCACCTAAAGGGTTAGAAACGTATTGTAATTTTACTCCCATAAAATATACAAGAGTAACCACAGCAAGCTGAAAAAAAAGCTGGTATTTCCAGCTGAGCTGCCGAATATCATCGATAACACCAAAGAATAAAATGGCGAGTGATGCTAATAACACCCCCACCAATGGCGTAGTCACTACTAATCTTTCATCCAAAATAATCACAATAACAAAAGAGACAATTATAGCCACGCCACCAAAACGTGAAACACCTCCTCCATGAATATGTCGCTTAGAAATTCTTTTGTCACTAATTTTTATTTTTTTTGCCAAAATTATAAAGCCGGCAAGCATAAGGCCAGCTATTATAAACGAAGAAAATAGGGGTTGGAGAAAAAAGCTATAATCCATATTTTTATTTCTGCCCTACAAGCAGTGCCTGATTATTTTTTTCGTATTTTTTCAGTAACCCAGAATTCTCCAAAGTATTGTTTGAACAAGATGCGCGTCTGTGAATCAATAGCAGGAATTGCCCCCAGAGTGGGCGCAATAATAGGAGCCAGGAACCATTGCAGGAACATATAGATATAACGTTTTTTTCCATACTTTGCAGGACGAGGAGGAAGCAGCACGAAACTTAAAAACATTGAAATAACAAGTCCGCCCATTGCCAAGGTCATAAGATAACGAGTAACGAAAGGCAAATTATGAGCCAATACACTTTGATTAAATTCAGGTCCACCAAAGATAAGCGGTAACCATCCTAACAGCGCCAGAATAAAAGCAGATGTCGCCCAGGAATGATGACCTTCCAGCATCTCAAAAGCTACTCCTAATTTACGGCTTAGTTTTATAGTTTTATCAGGCCAAAGTGCCCGCATAATAACCGGGAAGTTTTCAATACCATATGCCCATCTTCTCTTTTGCTTGTATTGATTTTTAATTGTCTTCCAATAGGTTTCAGCCAAAACAGCGTCAAGAGAAACCGGCAAATATATCGGCCTAACTTTATAATCACCATGATAATAAGTAAAACATTTCCAATATATAATTGAATCCTCACTAATCATATCAAGCGGCCAAAAATCAACTTTCACAAGCGTATCGAAAGGCTCACTGTGTGAAGAAAAAGTTACCATTTCACTGCGAGTGCTTTGAAACATATGCCAAAAAGAAGATCCTGTCACAATAACACGAACAAAAGCATTGGTATCCCAAAGATTGTTGTGATACATCGGTAGCGGCTGATACGAGCGCTGCAGACGCTTTGGATCAGTGATATATGCATGCGTAAGTGCTGCAAAATATTGCGAATGGCAAACACTGTCACAATCAAAATTAGAAAAGATAACGCGAGTATAATCTATCTCATGCTCATTTAGATATATCATGAGCTTCTTAGCGGCATAGGTAGCATTCGAGGCCTTGCATTTCATTTCATGAGACTGAACTTCATGTGTAGTAACCAAGAAATCTTTGAAAACGCCTTTGAATTTATTTTGCAAATATTCAACTTTTTCCAAACGTTTCTGCTCATTTTCTCTCTCTTCTGTTCCAAGCAAAATGATAATCTGTTGATTTGGAAAATTACTTTCTTCAATAGCCTTTATTGCTGGTTCAATAATTTCTGCGCCCTCATTGACTGTCGGCAAAAAAACAACATGAACTATTTTTCGCCAATCCATGATTTCATTTCCAACCTTTTCAATCTGGCTAACTTCTTGCTGATAATCTTTAAGCATTTTCAATTCATGCTTAATTTTACGACGTTCCCTTAAGGAGGAAACTTCTTTTAAACTCTCAGAAAGTCTGGCATATTTTTCATCAATTCCTTTTAGAGCCTCCTTAGGATTAACAATATTTTGGCATCTCTCCCACCAATCTATTTTCTTTCCATCTTGAAATCTTCGGTAAGCAACAATAGAATAATAGGTAATAAATATTGTTCGAAAAATCCAATAAATGTCGAACATGATAATGAACACAGCAATCCAGATAGGCAGCATAAAAGATGCCACCACCATTCCAATCAGTGTGATCCATGTCAAAATACCAGGAATAACTTCCAGGCTTCGTTGAACTCTTCGCTCCTTAGGGTCAGTTGTCTTGGGACTTGGAAAATTAAACATTCTATATAGGAACCAGTAACTAGTAACTAACAACTAGTAAAAGGTTTTATTCAATTTATTATTTTTAAATTAACTAGTTACCAATTACTGGTTACTAGTTACGGATTCAATAATTAATAAGCAAGACGCTTGCCACTGCAATAGTGATGCCGATTTGAACTATAAAAGTCCCCAGCATCAACAGATGCGCGACAATTCTTTCTTTTTTTCCATAAAACAAATATCCGAGAGTCGAATTCACAAGCAGAATAACAAGGCCTATTAAAGGCAAAAAGTATACTTGCCACCATGCTCCGATCACATCCACTCCGAAGTATACATTATAGTGAAGTATTATAGGAAAATCAACTGGTCTGATAAAAAAAGCTATCGCCGACCAATTCAAAGCATTAAGAATTAGAGCGCCAATAACCACCCACTGCACCAAGGAGCTGCGGAAATATTCTTGTGAAAAAAAGGTTTTGTGTTCACCTTTAGCTAATATTTTTATTATAGACATCAAAAAATTCTTAAAATAATTCTTGCGGCTTATCCAAAACCAATGGTTCTATTCTTTTTTCAGATTCAGTTATTTTGGCGACATCCTTATCTATTTTCCCAAGCTCTTTATATGCCGTATTAAAATGGTTAACTGTCGTGCCAAGAGAACCGCCAAGCTTTTTCAGATAATCTTCATAGGCATTCATATGCTTTCCAAGTTTCTCGACATTGATTCTGATTTCTTTAGCACTCTCTTCAATTTGAAATGCCCTCAATCCTTGGAGTACTGTTTGCAAATATGCTAAAAAGGATGTCGGAGAAACAATAATAACTTTTTTATCCTGAAAGGCATATTCAATCAAATCTCGCGTATTCACCTGTCCAGTTCCAACTTTATTCACTAATAAATCATAATAAATTGCCTCAGAAGGAATAAACATAAAAGCAAAATCCATCGTTCCCATTTCAGGTCTGATGTATTTAGAAGTCTCATCAATGCGATTTTTCAAATCCAACTTAAACAATTTCTCAAATTTTTCACGTTCAACATTATCAGTGGAGTTCAAAATCCTTTCATAATTCTCCAATGAAAATTTTGAATCAATTGGAACAATCTTATCCTTCACGAAAACAACAGCATCCACAATCAAATCCTGCTCAGTCTTTTCACTTCTACCCATCTTGTATTGCATCTGATAGGAATTTGGAGGCAAAACATTTTTCAAAGTTTCTTCCAAGAAATATTCACCGAGTACACCTCTCTGTTTCGGATTCTTGAGAATATCTTGCAGATTTTGCAGCTGTGCCGAAAAATTAACCACTTGCTTATTGGTTTCCTCAAGTTTAGTCAGGCCCGCAACCACATCCGCAATTTGCTTGGCAGATTGCCCAGTTATTCCGTGCACGGTCTGCATTGTTTGATTTATTTGCTGCTGTGTCGCGCGATGAGTTTGAGAAAGTTTTCCATCAATCTCCTTCCTAAGTTCCCTGCTCTCCTCCATGATGTGCTGAAGTGAAACTTGTACAGAAACCATCTTTTCATTCTGCTCACGGTTATCAGAACCAGCTATAACTTGCTTTTTCAAATCAAAAACCAGCCACATCAACATGGCAAAAAAAATAAGCACTACCACAAAAATAAAGATTGATGCCATAAAAATTTTAAATGAATTACGAATTATGAATCATGAATTGTGAGTAAACATCAAGCGCTTACATGATTCTTGATTCGTGTATTTAGTATTTTTTTCGTCCGAGAATAAATCGCTTAAAACCAGGAATTTTATCAATCAATTCAACATGCGTATCCTCAACAAAATCCAAAAGAAAACGGTCCAACATATCCAAGCGATATTTAAATTCTTCACTGTTCATAAGTACGAAACTCACTTCTTTGCCTATTTCCGCTTCAAGACTATTCATCACACTTTTAAGTTTACTGCGACTAACATTATTAGCAACCAAAACCATATCAGCTTTACTTTTCGGATGATTGATAAAAATTCCACTGACAAGTGCTAATTTCACATCTCCAATATTTTTAAGCCTAGCTAGACTCTTACATTGAGGCGATGAAGTAGATTTGGCAAACAAATTCTTAAGTTCCTGATAAAAATGAAACTGTGGATCAAGAACATAATATTTTGAACCTTTTTTTGTTTTTTCACTTAGGAATTTTATCTTTTTCAGTTCATTAATTTCCTTTCGAGCAGACGGCGTGGACAACATATTCTTCAAGGCTATCTCAGCAACAGTGAATTCTTTTTCCGAATTCAACAGAAAAAAACGTAAAATTCTGGTCTTAGACTTTGAACCAAAAAGTGAATCTAGAATTTCCGACATACCCGGTAGTACAAATTCAAATAGCCTTTGGCTGATAAGAATTTTCTAATTATATTATTACCTATTGCTGATTATTTAAAGTGAATACGAAAGAATTTTTCTTTCACTATTGAAAGTATACCTTTAAAAAAATAAAAAGTAAACCACAATTTCACATTATACTAGGCTTTTAGAACTAAAATCGTCATATCCTGCGTTCATGATAATACAGCAGGGCTGTCTAAACTGCCAATTGTGGACTTTTCAAAATTAAGATATGATATGTATAGGCATTTAGGGATTTTTTTGATAGTTTATGATATAATTAATTTGCCTATGCCTTCTAAGAATTCAGTCAACAATAAAGAAGTGCTAAAAGACTTGGAAAAGAAAATTTCCCCAGTTTTAGTTGTTAATAATTCCTCATTGAAACCATATGTGGAACTTTTTGATTATGCTCCGGAGAATATCTATCAGCAACCGCTCGGCTCCCTTGTCGGATTCTTCGAAGTTAAAGAATACAGCGATGATTCAGCCTACGTTGTTAATTTTTTGACATCAGTTCTAAAAAAGGAATACTACATAAATCCAAAAAGACCTGTAACTGAAAGTTTAGATAGCGCCCTGCATAAAGTGAATATGGCGCTAAGTGAGCTAGCAAAACACGGCAATATCGAATGGCTAGGAAAACTTAATGCGGCTATATGCGTTTTAGAAAAAAACAATACTCACTTTTCAGTAGCTGGTAATGCTAAGATTTTCTTATACCGCAAACTTGGACTGACAGAAATCAGCGAAGATTTAGCATCAGATTCATCTGAACCTCATCCTCTTAAAACTTTTGTAAATGTTTCCAGCGGAAGACTTGAAAAAGATGACCGGCTGCTCATAACATCTGCAGATATTTTTCATATTTTCTCAACTATTGAATTAAAAAAGAACTTTCAACGCTTTGAGGGTGAAAAATTCGTGCAGTTTCTCAAAACTGCCCTTTCCAATCAAATGGAAATGATAGCTTCCGTGGTTATTGAAATGTGCGAGATTGAACCAATAATCACACCTAAGAATGTGGCAGATAAAAAGCCGCTTCGCACAGCGAATGTCTTCAGTGAAACAACTTTTGCTGAAATTCCAGCAAAAGACTTGCCAGCACCAGAATCAATGACCATAATAAACACTCCCGAAAGTGATATAGAATATACGGACCAAAAAACTGGACATATATATGTTCAAGGGGAAGCCACTGAGCCAAGCGAGAATCCAAAAGCCTCCCTCTATTGGGATTCAGCCAAGGAAAAATTGGGCGAAGGTTGGTATCTGACAAAAAATGAAACGCGAAGACGTTTTTCACTATACAAAAAACAAATAGCCAAAAAAATAGAGCAACGACGTTTGGAGAAACAACGCCAAGCTGAATTGAAGGAGGAAGAAGAGACTCGAATTCGGGAAGAAATAGCTCTTCACGAAATTGAACTTGAAAAGCAGCTCGCTGAGCAACAAGAAACTGAAAGAATCCTGTCAGAGAAGCGGGAATTGGAAATACGCGAAGCTGAAATTATTGAGCAGCAAAAATTAGCTGAGCATCAGCAGGAACAAGAAAATCAAAGGAAGTTAGCTGAAAAACAAGAACTTGCGAAACAAAGACTGCTGGCGCGTCAGTCCAAAATAACAAAAACTACAGAAGCAGTAGCTGAACCAGCCCAGGAGGATACCCAAAGAGAATTAAGTTTCCAGGAAAAACTGCAAAGAGCAGTCAAAGAACAGCAGCGACAAGCAGTTATAGATTTACGAACACCTCAAAAGACAAATGCGAGCCAGTCTCAGGCTATTGAGGATAATGAAACAACTTTATCTGTACCGATTCATCTTCAAACCGAAATTGAAGAATTAAAAAAACAAGAAAGAAATGAGGCTGTAAAAACCACTGCAAACAAAATAGTAACCGAGGTCAAACATTTTTTTGAGTCTGCCTTCGAATTCGCAAAAAAACAAACCGCCGCCTTCATTGAAAAAAGAAAAGTGAATTCAATGGACGAAAACCGCGCGCACATCATTCCTCGCTTTTCAAAAATAAAAACGACATATTCCCGATTTTCATTGAAACAAAAACTATACGCTGTTGGAATTCTAGCGTTCATCTTTATTGTACCTATTTTTATTGCGCGCTATTTAGACAAGCCAAAGCAAGCAACAATCAATGAGCTACAAGCCATTCCCACAGCACAAACTACCCCACTATCTGAAGAAAAAAATATGAAAGCCAGTACTGAAAAACAAACACTACTCCCTCGCACAGACTTAACTGTCGGCACAATCATTAGCAATGTAGGAGTAGCTACTTTTACTAAAAATAGCGTTTTAATTTCCGATGGCAATGCTCAATTCAAAGAACATCCCCTTCCAGAGAATCAAGGCTCAATTGTAAATGCCGCATTTATGAATGACCTCTCACTGATATTAATCATGACTGACCAAAATAAAGTGATTTCATTTAGTCCAATCTCTTTGAAATTCGCAGACAACAACATCAATCTTTCAGGGAAAGCACAGGGTAGTTTCATTGGAACATATCTTACCTATCTATACGTTCTTGATTCTGATGCTAATCAAATTTATCGTTACCCTCGCGCCGATGGAGGATTTGGAGAAAAAACCAATTGGCTGAAAGCCGAAGCTTCACTTTCAGAAACTTCAAGCATGACCATTGACGACAGTATCTACCTGGTACAAAATAATAAGGTCATGAAATTTTTCAAAGGTCAACCGCAAGCTCTTAAACTTGAAGATTCGCAAACTGCGATTAATTTTGATCAAATTTATACCACAATCGATTCTGATTCTCTTTATGTATTAGATATTGAAAATGCTCGCCTCATTCAATTCGCCAAAGATGGCGGTTCAATCATTTCGCAACATTACAACGAAGATTTAAAAAATGGTTCATCACTGACAGTAGATGAAAAAAATAAAGCAGCCTATATTACAACTTCAGAAGGATTGATATCAATTTCACTTTAAAACTACTTCGTCTGCAAAAAAGCCACCTAGCAGTGGCTTTTAAATTACACGCAATACATGGTTCTAAAATCACACAGGCATGCGGCTTTGAAAACGTTTTTGCTATCCTGTTTTCCCTGCCTACCGGCAGGCAGGATTTTCGGCCAATTGATACGAGAGTATCTCTGAGCTTTTGGATAGTGAGTATTTATCCAAAAGCGTGCTCGAAAAAGGAAGCGGGATAGCAAAAAAACAATATGCACGTCACTAACCTCAATTAACTGAAGCCATGTATTGTGTATGATTCCTTTTTGCTTTGTTATTAATTGACATTTCTTTCCAAATTGATATATTTAAGTCGCCACAGAGAGGCAACTTAAGCAATACTGGACCTTAGCGGATTAGATACCCGCGTCAGCGCCCATTAAGTTTTGGAGTAGGAATTTATCCGTGGATACCAAGACTAGGGACAGCCAAGCTTGCTGCAGATTCTGAAATGCAAAGCGTTTTATATCTCACTGGACTGGGTCTAGGGGATAGGAATTCTGTTTTTTGAAGAATCTTGACCCTGCACAATTGCGCTACGGAAACGAGCCACATTGCAAGGTGCGCCAACTAAACGAAATTGACTGATGGATTTTCCACGTACGTGGAGCCAGATGAGGTCAATTTCAGGCTGATTTTTCTTAAAGGGCTACCTCTCTGTGGCCTTTTTATTTTGCATACAAAAAATCCACACGCCCAGGACATGTGGATTCTCTACTATCTTTAATTATACAACTAAATTAATAAAAAGTCAATACTAACGTCAAAAACAGCTCATTAGAGCTGTTTTTGAGTACAAGAATTTTCAACCTAATTCCTAATTCCTAAAAGGCTGTTTCCTTCGTTGCATTTCTCGCAAATCTAGCCCTCTCCATGATTTCCCTATTCACGATATTGGCATCGCGACCATACTTCAAACGGGAAAGTTCTTTAAGATAATTAGCAGCTTCCTGATTTCCCCTGGTTGGAGGATTAAAGTTAACATTAAACGGCTTTGATAATTCCCCATTGACCAGCACACGAGCAAAACCTCTGTAATTATCTACATTCACCAAGTCGCTAGCAGTGAAAACCGGAGCGAATTGTTTTTCTAAAAATTCGCTGTCCTCAGGTCCAACACGAAGCGCTACCATTGAGCCCACATTACCAAACACGGCTTTAGAGATGTCCTCTTTAAGCTGCCCGATAAATTGATGGGCAATTGTTAGGCATAGCCTATATTTCCTAGCTTCAGAAAGAATTTGCGAAATAGAATTCGTAGTAACATTTTGGAATTCATCCAGATACAGATAGAAATCACGCCTTTCATCTTCAGGCATATCGCTGCGCGAGAGTGCATTCATCAATATCTTTCCCACAATCACCATACCCAGAAGGTGCGCGTTAATTTCTCCGATTTTTCCTTTTGAAAGTTTCACTAATAAAATTTTTCCTCCGTCCATCACTTCACGAAAATTGATAGTGCTTTTTTGCTGGGCAATGATCGGACGCATCATATCATTAGAAACGAAGGTTGTAAGCTTCGAAGTGATATATGGAACCATATTTGCAAGTGCTGCTTCCCCACCAGCTTTTTCCGCCTCCTTAATCCAAAAGTCGAGAACGACTGGATTCTTGCACTTAGTAAGTTTCATCTTGCGGAAATCCTCATCAGCCAAAACCTTGGAAATTTCCATCAAAGTAGAACCTGACTCCGGATCTTCCATGATCAATAACATTGCGTTTCTCACATATTGTTCAAACATAGGTCCACCCGTCGCTTTCAAATCATAGAGTTGATCAAAGATTCCAATCATTTCATTGATGACGAAAGTTTTTTGCTCAGGGTGAGCCGGATCATATTCGAGCATATTAAGACCAAACGGTCTTTCCATATCAGAAGGATCAAAAACTATCACATCTTCCGCGCGAGATTTTGGAACCGCGGTTAATATATCCTCGATAGCATCTCCATGTGGATCAATAAAACAAAATCCCTTTCCCTCTCTAGCATCCTGCTTGGCCATCTCCTGCAAAAAGTTAGATTTACCTGTTCCAGTTTGACCGATAGCATACAGATGTCTTCTGCGATCAGCATCAGATAGTTTGATTTCAGTTTTTACGCCGCGGTAATCATTATAACCCAAAACAATTCCTTCTTTGGGAATATTCAAGGGAGGAGGCGCGGCTCCAGCTTTCAACCATTTTATTTTCGGAGTTTCAGTTGTTGAAATAGGAAAATGGAAAACGCTGGCAATTTCTTCTGTTGATAAAATAACAGCATGGTCTTCATCGAAATTTCTGAAAATGTAATCAAAAGAAATTTTCTTTTCCTTTACTCGTTTTTGAACTATGAAATGGTTCACGTCATGATTTTCAAACTGAGCAAAAGCATTTTCCATGTGCCCCAGAATTTCATCAGCCTTTTGCTGACTTGTCGCCGAAGCAACTAATCGAATATTAACTTTAAAACCAGCCTTTCCGGATTTAGCTTCAATCTTTTTGATCAACTCCTGCTCCTCGGGAGTCAGTTGCACTGATTCTCGTTGCAGAACCTCACTATTAGGTTTATTTTGCAATACTTGCTGATAAATTCCTTTGCCGATGTCCTTAGCAAGTGATGTGGAATGAGCATCCTTAAGTTGTTTGCCTTGCTGCATTCGATGGGCAACGCCTTGTCCTTGCTTCCTCCATTCCTTACCCGCAGGCCTAAGAATAAGCTGAATAGCAGCGCCTTCTCCTTCGGTTTGCAATTTGCTCAAGGCATTGGAAATTTCAGCCAATGGATCAGTTTCCATGTGTTCATAAGTCAAAATTGGCAAAGCGTGAGAATGCTTAAGTTTGAGCAATGCTGCAGCAGTAAAACTTCCTGGAGAAAAAATAGTGTAGTCAGAAATTTTTTCCACTGAAGCATGTGGAAAATATGCATGCACTTGCTTCTCAATACTATCTCGAAATTTTTTGGGTACAGCTAAATAAAATTGGATTTCTTCGTTGCCAGCCGGGTTAGCAATTTCCATGGCAATATACGGTTCACTATATAAAAAATGTCCGATAATTGATTTTTTTTCTTTTATATTAGAAAGTGTTGTCAGAAGTTGTTCCATAGATCCGATCTCTTCTTTCCAAGCGTCGGCATTGTCATTTTGTCCATTCTTTTCTTTGAATATCTTCGTGACACGCACGACTTCCAAATCCATGTTCATTGAGCGGTTGATTTGTGCGCGATAATTCAAGAAACTACGCAGCACCAAAAAGGCACCAGTCACAAAAACTATTGCCGAAAAACTCCAAGCAAGCGGAATGAGAAATATATTTAGGTCGATAGTATCCATTATTATTTGTTTTTATTATCAAGCGAAGTGAGCGAAATGGAAATTAATTTCCATTTCCGAACGAGCGTAGATATCAAAAGGTTTAATACCTCGAGGCTTGTCCACCTCGGCGAGCCTCGAACGAGACGGGCCTCGTGAGCCCAAAGGGTCCAGGGCCTGCCTACCGGTAGGCAGGCTTGCCCTGAGGTATTAATACCCTTTTATTTTCTATTGTGAACTTTTTTATTTGTCTTTTGAATTTCTAATTACTAATTCCTAATTCCTAATTAATTTCAAATTTTTCAATTCCAAATTTTGACATTTAGTCATTAGGATTTCATTAGTAATTAGATATTAGAAATTTGATATTTAGTCCTATATTTCTTTTATCATTCCATTCTTGACTAAAGCGTCATGCAAAGCTTCGCCAAGCATGCGGTCATGAAAAGTATCGAGGACAAAATTATCCTGCATATGTTGAGCCACTTTCACTGCATGCACAACGCCTTTATTTTGTGCTAAATCAACCAGATGTTGAACTTGAGTTTCAGCGTCAATTTGCACAGCTCCAGTCTGTGCATCATTAGCAACAGAACTTTGATCAAAATCAGTTGTCTGACCTTGAACTTTAGACAAAATTTTTCCATAACTGTCATCTTTTTCAGCTGCACTTATTTCCTGAGGAATTTCTCGTTCAATATTTGCAAGTGGGGTATTTTCCGCAGGAGATTCTCCAACACCTCTCAATTTTCCTTCTAAGTTCATGTCAGCATCTTCAATTGGCTCTAGGTTTGATTTAATCATTTTTCGTGAAACGTGAAGCGCGTAGCGTGGAACGTTTCAAATTCCTACGCTGCGCATTTTACGTTATGCGTTATGCGTTATGCATTTTATTTATTCGCTGTCATCATCTCTTCTTTAAATTCTACCACAATTCCTTGAACCATTTCATCGTAATTATGAATTTTTTCCTTGAAAAATGCTTCCATTTGTTCAGGAATAATATCACCCTCTGTCATTCTTTCATATTCCTCTCGCCCTTTTTCACCAAGCTTTTCCATCGTTTCCAAGAAAATTCTCTTAAGTAGAACTTCCGTCATCTTAATGATAAGTTCGTTTTGCTTATCCTGAGAAAGAGTGTCTATGCCTAAATCCTTAATAAGTTGAGCAAGGGCTTGAGATTGTAAATTAGATTGCAATTCATCTGTCATACCTGGTAGCATAAATTCAAAATGGCCTTTGGCCGATCAGAATTTCTACGTTAATTCTTAATATTTTTTTATTTTATTCATATACTATTTACGCAGCCAATTTATATTCGCCAGATCTTCGCGCAAGAGTCATTATCCTATATGACCAGACTTTGAAATTTTCTGCTGGTTTCGGTTTGGTCACGTCCGAATTCGCATAACCAATGATAAGATTCTTAGCTTTAGTAGAGAGTCCTTTTAAGCTATTATCAGGATCATTCAAAGCCTCGCGCACATTCATTCCTCCGAATTTCAAAATATTTGATTTTTTATTATCAAAGAAATCTCTTCCAATTTTGCTGAATGTCGCATTGTCTGGCATATCCAAAAGAGCTCGCATATGCTCCTGCGAATGTTTCATAACTTCTCCCAATCTTCCAACCTCGTATGAAGGACCCCAATTGTATATATCACTATTAGCTGCCTTGGAGAGCGTATTAGCATATCCAAGATTTTCTCTAAAGTTTGGACTATTCGGATCAAGTTTCAGCAATTCACCACTCGCAACTGAACTAGCGATAGAATGTTTCTCGCTTTGAGCTGCAAGTTCAACTTTCTCGGCATCGATAACTTCCTTATTCCATTGCTTATAAGTTTCATTATCAGTAGCTGCAACAGGTATCTTCAACCCTGCAGACTTGGTAGTAATCTTATCAACACTAGCGACATGTTTGGCAGCATGATGATGCGATGAATCATCAACAAATTTTATATCTTTGAATTCCATTTTTGGATGACCTTCATCATTCCATTTTATTTCATAAGTTGTTCCTGGATGAATTCTGCTTAATTTAGCATAAGCTTGATCATATGTCATTCCATGTGTATTAGCATATTCTTTTGCTGCATCATGAAAAGTAACCTCGGCAATATCACCAGCTTCAGCTTTATCAATACCATCATGACTTGTGATATGCTCCTTGAGACTCTTAATGAAACTATCATGTCGCATGCGTCCATGAGATCCACTTTCCGGCTGCTTGATTTCAACTGTTTCAACCTTAATCGAAGCATCTACTACGGGGGATCCAGCCTTTATTGATTCAACAGTAGATTTTTTCAACCCCTCCGTTGATTTTGCGCCAACTTCATTCGCATGACCCGACTGTTCCGTAGTATTTACACCTCCATCTATTGGTGTATTTAGTTCTTTGGCGGTATTTGAAGTTTCGGGTATACCATTGCCAGTTTCCGTACTATGAAAATTTCCATCCTTTAGACGTTCCAGCTGTTCCAGGGAAGTTACGTTATTTGAATTTCCTACTTTAAATCCTATACTTCTCTTATTAATATTATTAAAATCAATTGGCTTTTCTTCGACAACAGCTGTCGGAGTGGACTTTGTTGCCGTTTCTTTAGGTAATTCTTGAGATGTATGTCCAAAAAAGTAATCCTTAACGCTATGATATGCGCCAGAAGTCAATTTTCCTACCCATGTGTCACCTAATTGTTCACCAGTAAAGCGAAGAACATCACTCGCCAAACCCGACCCAAGAAAAACTCCCACCACTGCTCCTTTTGCAAAATGTTTAAAATCCTTATTTCTGATTTCATTTATATATTTACCCTCATCCCTAATTGCAATATCCCAGGTATTGCTTCTTAGGAGCTCGAATTTCTCCTCTTCGCTCATTTTTTCAATAGCTTTTTGAAATTGCATTTTTCTTTTTTCAATCTCATCTTTTCTATTGTTCTTATCTTTTGTTGCTGAACTTTCAGCAACAGCAAAGCCCGTCAATGAAGCCATTATCATTCTCCTGGCAAGCATAGTGCCAGTAATAGCACCAGCTGAAGCCACACCTACAGTTGCTGCTGCTGCGCCAACATATGCCAATCCAGCAAAAGCTGCTGCGACTCCAAGTTTTTTAGTCAAACTCCAAGACCTGTAATCCTTGGAGAATTCAACCACACCTTTTCTGAATATCTTCCCATCAAGATGCTCAGATCTGACATCATCATGCATTTCAAGAACCTTCAGCTGTTGTTCAGCTAAAAATGATCCGTAGATATCAGCAATTTCAGCGTCGCTTGCATTTCGAAGTTTTGCTTCCGCAATTTGCGCGTCGCGAAGTTTCAGCAAGCTGTTATCATAGTATGCCCTATAGGCAGCCACATCCGCATCACTTTCAAGTGATTTCCTCTGTTCCCTGGTATAGATACTGGAATCAGTATTAAAATTAGCATCAAAATATTTCGCTCTATTTTCTTGGAGATCACTCTTGAAGGTACTTTCCGACCAAAAATATTCCCTGACTCTTTTCAGCGCGGTGTTTTTTTGATAATCAACCTCCAAATATTCTTTTCTGGCTTCCTCAACTTCCTTTTGCAAAGTTATTATTTCTTCTTGAGCTTTCAAAAGTTCTGCACTAATTGGCTTGTTGATACTTATTTCAGGATCAACTTCTGCATTTTCATCATTTAAGCGTTCTCGCTCTTTTTTACTTATCAAATAATCAACATGCCTATCCAATATTCTATTAATTTCATTTATTTCCTGATAAACTTCCGCCAAATCTTCCTTATTAAGCCCATTGAAATCAAATTCGTCGCTGCTTAGATAAAAATCGTAAATATTAAATCCAGGTGCATCAATATTTTTTTCTATTGCCTCCTCAGCAGCCGCTTGCCTCAAATCAATATCATGGAAAATACGTTCTTTTATTTTCCGTGATTCAATTTCCATCCCACCATCTTTTTCTTCGGGTTCAACCGTCGCTAAAGATACTACTGGTTTTTCTTCTTCAATATCAACAGGAACGATTTTATTGAATCGTCCTTTAGCATTTTGCAATGCTTCTTTTCTGTTTTCATCAGCTATTTTAAGAATATCTCCTGACTCCATGTCTTTAACTTGATTTTATTTTTGCAAATTATCTAAACTATCTAATTTCAATTTCAATTATGCTTTTCGATTTTAACAGGTTCAGATATAGGAATCTCCTTTAGGATATCAGCAATGAAAGCTTCTTTTCGAATGTCAGCTACAATTTTTTCCTGTTCAATTAATTCATCCAAAAAAGCAACGACTTCACCTTCAATAAAACTTTCCTGATATTCACTTCTTCTCTTTCCCCAGTTAGCATTTCCTTTTAATTTTTCCGCCAAACCATTTCTAAATTCGCTAGCCATTTCCAAAGCTGTTTTGAAATTTTCTTTTTCATTTTTAAGCTCCTGCTCCAATTCAACATCCTGAATAACTTCTTCGGGCGCATTCGACTGCGGTGATGACGGCAAAATAATATGGGCTCTTTCTTTTAATACTAATTCTTTTGCATCATCCAATAAATTCTTAATTTCTTGTCTATTTTTTTCAAGCAATAAATACAACTTCTTTTTATCTTCATTTGGATCTTCAATGCGCTTGGAAAGTTCTTGAAATTCCTTAACAATCGGATTGAAAAGACTTTCGCGAAGCGTGATTGCATCCATCTTATCCTCATCAGTGACAGCATGAGCCTCAATTTCCAAAATCACATCAGTAAGCAATTCGCCTTTTTCTCGGCATTCAGCCAAAATAGTGTCGAAATCAATAGCACTTTCTTTGCTTGGCTCGGCTGATTTTATTACCTCCTCTTGAGCAACTGATACTGGCGTGGCAGTATCCTTTTTTTCTGGCATTTCCGTATCATCAATAATTATCTTTTCTTCTCCCGCTTGGCTATTGCTGATATTTAGCGGTATTGAAACTTCATCTATAATAAGTTTTTCCATTACCGAATTGTGAACCAAAACAGAAATCTCATCTTGTAAATCCTGTTGCAAGCGTGAATCTAATTTATCATGACGACGATTCAGAAAATCATTTTCTGCTGAACTTATTTTTCTCAAATCTTCCAATATACTATCCGTCAATACAAACTTCGTATTAGGATCAATCTCCTTAATATTGTTTTGATATATTGACCCTTTTTCAATTGCTCTTTTCAATGCGTCAATCTCTGCGTCTACCTGCCTAAATACAAAAGCCTGAAACATCAACTTGTTCAAATCTTCAACCGATAATTCACCAATCTTCGCTTCAATTTTTCTTACATAAGCATCGTCCAATACTACATCCTCACCTTTTCTCAACGTTTCCATGATATCAACCAAAATAAAATCATCTTCGATAATGTTCTTTCCAACCACGGAAGCGATATAAAAAAGCTCTGAATTCAGCAGGGTTTTATTTTTTATATTAGGCACTGCCAATTCTTCAACGCGCTTTTTCAATTCAACCGCCAATGCATCATTTAAAATTTTCTTTGCTTTTTTCTTTAATTCAACTTCTTGTTCTAGTTTTGACTCCGTAGAATTTTCAACATCACTTCTTTTTACTTTACTTTTTTTTCCATTATTTTCAATTCTAAAAACATCTTTTTCGTCATCATCATGTTCTTCTTTTTTATCTATCTTATCAAAAAACCTCCTGCGATTATTCATCGCAGTTGCCCTTAATCCTAATTTTCCTTCTTCAAACTCAGGCATTTAAATTATTTGAAAAATAATTTTATCTATTAACAAAATTATACCACAAAAAATAAAACAAAACCATAACTCATATGGATAATATAAAATAGTTTTTGAAAATAGTTTTTTCAATGTTATTTTAAAATTTAAAATTTTTATATTTATTTTTGAGAACGAAAAAAGCGCAGCAGGAATTTATCCTACTACGCTTTTAGTCTCACCTCCTTTTTGGTTTTAAGTTTTTATCGTCTAACCTTGTCAGGCCAGTCGATTTTATCACTTATGAGCCAGACCCTTTCACCCCCATAGAAATCACCATTCTTGTTAGGGAGGATCACTTCTGTTAAACCTTCGTGCTTCGGTGAGTCAGGATCCCCATCCAGATCCACCGCCTTTACCAGTGTTCCCTTCAGGACAAACGCGGTTTTCATAACCGGATCCTCAACATCTTTTCCACGCGAATCGTAGATGCCGGAATCCGCGTTTAGCACACCCTTGCTTCCTGTTTCACCTTCAGACCGAAGTGAGGCTTTGTTCAGGGTATTGACCACCGCCTTCTTCTTATTACCCAAATATCTATCCACGGCCTTATTAAAGTCAGGGTTCGATATTCCGATAGACAAAAAGATGAATGCGAATGGCAAAATTATGCAAGCCGCCCACAGCACGCCCCTGTTCAATGTAGTAACCTGAGCAGGAGTCAACAATGGACCAGCTGCTCCCGGAGCTGGCGCGAATGCACCCACAAGTGCAGCAGCAATAATACCAACCATGATGCCGCTCATGGTTGCGTTAGCCTGCGCTCCAAAAACTCCAAAAGCAACTATCAGAAAAACCGCTGTGAGATACTTTGCCATTGTGTTCATACCGCCTCCTATAGCTTTAGTAAAGGTTAACTTCGATATGTAAATTCCAAATTTATTTTGTAAAAGAGCCTGTAATAGGCCTTTTTTGACCTCGCTACAGTTCATACTGTAACAATCAATATTAGCACAATATTGAGCAAAAGTCAATAGCTAGGCAATACCCATTATTTCATGGCTTGAAATAGCCAAAAAATGAACATATTCCAAAAAACATAATTTATTGCTATAATGGAAGCAATATATTGCCCTTTTCTTTTAACTTGGGGGGTGATTAAAAAATAAAAATGAAAATAAAACAAAAAAATATAATCTTCGGATTACTGCTCGCAATTCTCATCGCAGCTTTTGCACTCAGAGTCACTAATATCAAAAATATTCCTGCCGGAATTTATCCAGATGAAGCACAAAATGGTGTAGATGCGCAACTTGCAAACTCAACAGGAGAATATAAACTTTTTTACGAAAGTAATAATGGCCGCGAAGGTCTCTTCATCAACCTGCAAGCACTTTCCATAAAAACTTTTGGTCCGACAGAATTTGCACTCAAGCTATGGTCAATCATTTTCGGCACACTGACAGTGCTTGGTGTTTTCTTATTGACAAGTGAACTTTTCCAAAATAAAGTAGCCGGCCTAGTCGGAGCATATCTTATTGCCTTTTCTTATTGGGCGATAAATTTCTCACGCATCGGTTTTAGAGCGATCATGGTTCCCTTCCTGCTTTCCTTTTCTTTCTACTTCCTCTTCAAGGGTCTTCGCACACGTAAACTTCATGACTTTATTATTGCAGGTTTGATTTATGGTCTTGGCGTTCATACATATATCGCCTTTCGAGTTTCTCCCCTGGTTTTAGTGGCACTATTTGCTTCGCTCATCATTACTCGCAAAAATTTCCTTGCCAATTATTGGAAACATGTGGCTGTTTTTTCTGCTGCAATGTTTATCGCAGCTGCACCGATGCTATTGGATTTCTTTGTCTGGAATCCCCAACATTATGCATCGCGTACAAGTGAAGTTTCCATTTTAAGCCCCGAAGTAAATCAAGGACATCTTGCCAGTTCTCTAGCTAAGACATTCGGACTTAGCGTTCAAAAATATTTCATCATGGGAGATTTGAATATGAGGCACAACTATGCTCCATACGCTCTGCTGAATCCGATTACTGGCGTTGCTTTTTTGATCGGTCTTATCTATGTCGCAAGCAAAGCGCTGCATCTTTTTTGGCTGCGCATCCGCAAGGGAGTTCGCGATGAAAAACTAGACGTCTATATTTTCCTGCTAGCTTGGTTTATTGCACTGCTTATTCCTGAATTTTTAGCAAATGAAGGAAATCCTCACGCGCTAAGATCTATTGGCACACTTCCTGCAGTCATCATAATTTCAGTCATTCCATTCATGTGGATTTTGAAAAAATATAATTCTTTCGGACATGGCTTCAGAATTTTCATCTTTTCAACAATGATTGCGGCTTTCGCTTTCATTGCACTTGCAGACCCAATAAAATATTTCTTCTATTTCGCCAACAGCCCAAAGCAACATGAGGTTTTCGATGCAAACTTGAGAGTTGTTTCCGATTACATAAGAGGCATCCCGCAAGGTCAAGAGAAATATATCATCACCGGCAGCATGCAGAGGCTGCCAATCAAATACTTAAATCCAACCATTTCAAACACATTTTATCTTTATCCCGGAGAAGTTGAATCTATTTCTCCAAGCAATCCTGACTCGGCAGTTTTCATTTTCACAGGTGCGGATTGGGACGCTATCAATTATCTTCGCACTAAGTATTCAACCCTGACTTTTCAAGAACATCGCAATTCATTTGGTGATACATTTTATACATTAAAAAAATAACTAATAAAAAGATAATTGTTAAATCGTCATATTGCTATATTATTATTAAATCCTTTAACAATATAACAATCTAGCCATTTAGCAATATAAATTCATGGAAGATTTCCTAAAAAAGCACTACAAAAAAATTATTGTAGTGATAATGACATTTTTTGTCACAGTCAGCTTGCTTAATGCGAAAAATGACAGCGCGACTTTCGATGAGGTAGCCCATATTCCAGCCGGGTATAGCTACATCCTAAAGCATGACACCAGACTGAATCCGGAACATCCGCCACTTCTCAAAGATTTAGTTGGAATCCCGCTTTCTTTTCTCGATCTTAACTTCGACACCAATAAACAATTTTGGACTGGCGAAGGACTACCTAGGATTTGGGATGATGGACAATGGGAAGCTGGGAAGCATCTTCTCTATGGAGCAGGAAATGATCCTGGTCAAATTCTTTTTTGGGCTCGTCTGCCAATCATATTAATTTCAGTGGCGCTTGGGCTTTTCCTTTTTATGTGGGGAAAAGAAATCGCAGGAACACTTGGAGGATTATTCGTGTTAACCTTATACGCCTTTGATCCAAATATCCTAGGGCACAATCATTATGTCACAACCGACATTGGAATTGCGGCTTTTTTAACATTCGCTTTTTATTTCTTTCTCAAATTCATCAAGAATCCGTCCTGGAAAAATGTTTTATTGAGTGGTCTTTTTCTAGGATTAGTGAATCTTACTAAATTTTCTTCATTGATGGCCTATCCTATTCTTGTGCTTGTTTTAATTGGGTATCCGCTTATTAAAAAAACATCTCACAGCAATGAAGAAAATTCGCAATTCATTCTTAGAGCTAAAGTGTTTTTCAGTTATCTTGCGAAAGGAATTATAATACTTTCAATTTCAATGGTGGTTGTTTGGATAGGATATTTCTTGAATACTTACAGGATGCCTCAAGAAGTCATCAATCGTCAGATAAATTTTTCTTTTCCAATTAGTGATCCTAATAAGCTGAGTCTCTACACAAATGAAGCGTTAACATTTTTGAATTCTTCAGATTATCTTCGCCCTATGGGAGAATATTTTCTGGGTGTCACTATGGTTTTCAAGCGTGTAGCTGGTGGAAATGGAACATATTTTCTTGAGAACGTTTCGAGTAAAGCTTCACCCATATATTTTCCATTGATATTCTTAATCAAGGAAACAATTCCACTTCTTGCACTTATTGCTTTTTCTTTCATCTTCACCACTTCGCAAATATTCAAAACAACAATAAAATCAATAAGAATGAAGGGGTTGCGAAAGAAATTTCTGAGATTCTTGCAAACAGGAGTGACCGAATACACAATATTCAGTTTCATCGTTCTTTATTCATTCCTAAGCATTACTGGAAATTTAAATATTGGCTTTAGACATCTTTTTCCGATTCTTCCATTTCTATATATCCTGCTTACTAAAAAAGTATTCGATTTCTTCAAGAAAAAAAATCCAGCTGCCAGACATCAACTACACGTGCTTTTATCTGTAATAATAGTTTGGATCATAGCGATTGCCGTATTTAGTTATCCTGGCTACGTTTCATATTTTAATGAAACTGTTGGTGGCAGCAAAAATGGATTCAAATATGTTACTGATTCAAACACTGATTGGGGACAAGACTTGAATAGGCTTAAGATTTTCATAAGCCAAAATCCTCAAATTGATAAGATTCGCGTTGATTATTTCGGAGGTGGAAATCCAGAATATTATCTTGGAGATAAATATATTTCTTGGTGGGATAGTAAGCGCCCAGTTGAAGCTGGATGGTATGCCATCTCAACCAATGCTCTGCAAACAAGCATCTATGACAAAAATAAAACGCCTGAAAACAACTACACCTGGACTAAGCAATTCCAGCCGGTAGCCATGATTGGAAATTCTATTTTGATCTTCAATGTCACAGCCCCTCCGATTCAGCCCTAAGTGACTTCAATTCAATCAATTAAAAACACCCTGATTTATGTCATGGTGTTTTTAATTTGAATGTGAGATAAAATTAAATTAAAAATTTTATGATTCAGGGACTAAGTCCCCAATTGGGGACTTAGTCCCTTCCGCAACATTTGATCAGTGTTTTGTGCAACTTTTTTTTGCTAGCCTATTTTGTTTTTCGGCCAATTGATACGAGAGTATCTCTGAGCTTTTGGATAGTGAGTATTTTATCCAAAAGCGTGCTCGAAAAAGGAAATGGGCTAGCAAAAAAATATAAACTTATTATTAATACTAATTTAACACAGCCATGTATTGCGCGTGACCCGTTATCATTATCTTACTCGCTTGGTTTTTCCTCATCAACCTTAACACCTTCAACGCTTTTAAATTTATAAAAAGCCTTGTATTCACTACGAAGATCAATGTATTCCAGGTTGGATAATTGCTCCTTGGATATCTCCTTTTTCAGTAAGACACCAAGCGTATTGATTGCACTTTCGAGTGAAAACTGCGTGGAAAAATATATACCAAAACCACTATCGGATTTAGTTTTTATTTCCTCAGCCATGCGCGATGGTGTTGAATATCCTTCTTCAATCCTGATCCCCAATATTCCAATCGCGCGCCCAATCCCAAGTAAATATTGTTCATATGAAGTATCCATGACTTTAACACCTATTTCTACGTCAGCATTACTGTCGTCATTTATGCGAAGCAAATTATTCTGCGTGAGTTCCGGAGAATCAAAATCCGCCACACCATAAGCCACACCATCCTCATCCAAGAGATAACAGTTTTCGTTATTTTTACACCAAACAAGAAGCGCAACGTGCTCATCAATTTCTATATTTATACTTTCCGGGAATTTTTTTTGCACATTCACACTGCGTATTTTCTTGTAATTATCCTTTAGATAATTCTGCAGTCTATTTCTTGAGATAAATAAGAAATTATTTTTAGGTAAAATTTTAAAATATTTACCTTGAAGATGTTGCTGGATATCATGCCTAATCTCCTGACTATCCAAATCTTTAGTTCCAACGACTTCGATATTGTTGATTTGCATTTGCATGGAAAAAAAGAGCATGTAAATCAAGGAGAAAATGAATGCTATTAGCAGCAGATAGAAAATTATTCTAGCAATCAATCCGCGTGATTCTATTTTCACTGAAGATTCGCAATTATCTCCAGTACAATTTTTAATATATGTTTTTCTTTTTGGCGCCATATTTAAAGGCTGACAATTAATTTATTCATCAAACACAAATTACATATCCATAAATAAAGTTTCGAGCAGCAGTCTGCTGTTTGAATTTGTTCGCTTAAGCACAGTCATGATATTTTGTATTTTCTCTATTTTAACATATAAAGTAGCACGTTCATGCTCGCTGCTCAATAATGCTTTTTTCCTTATTTCCCAAATCCAAATATTTAATTTTTCCAAAGTTTTCACAATATCCTTAGAATATTCTTCAGCCAAAGCGAATTTTTCATTCATTGAACCTGAGCTAATTTTTTCAAACTGAATATGCGCCTGCTTGCGAAAATTTTTCTCATCTTCATTTTTCACCAATAAATTTGCTAAGCCAGGCCTTCCAATTGCTAAGGTAGCAATATCACCAGGATATAACCCGCCCGCTATTTCCTCATCACTGGTCAGAGAAAAATTAACAACCTGTGAGCGAGAAAGTATTGTAGCTAAGATCCTATCAAGCTCGTGAGTCACCAGAATTATTATAGTAGTTGGGTTTGGCTCTTCCAGAATTTTAAGCAAAGCATTTTGAGCTGACACATTCAAGCGATGAGCATCGTCCACAATTAAAACCTTATATTTCCCGCGATAAGGGAACAAACTAAGACTGAGTTTAGCTTCCCTGATTGCTTCAATAGAAATGTCTCGTTGCTTGGCTATTTTATTTTTTTCTACGATTTCAGGCTTTACAACTATCAAATCAAGCAGTGCATCTTTATCTAGATCTTCAGTATCCAAAGCAAGCTTTCTATTACCGATAGCACCAAGTGCAAACATTTTAGCCAAAGTGAATTTTCCAACCCGCTCGGGTCCAGAGAAGATATAGGCATGATTAAGAGCGCCTTTTGCAAGGGAATTATTAAGAGTTGTAACTATTTTTTTATTTCCAATAAAATCCACTATGTAAAAATAATTTTGAATTTTTAATTTTGTCCCCAAAGGGATAAGCTCGAAGCAAAAATTTTGAATGAATTTTCCAATGTTCTAATAATTCAAACATTTAATCATTCAGACTTGATTCGAAATTAGAAATTCAGAATTCGAAATTTATCAACTTTATTTAACTTCCAAAATATTTTCAATATATTCCCCAAATTCCCGTTCAAATCTTTCTCTTGAAAATTCTTGAGCTCTTCGCTTTATCATTTCCTTGTCATATTTATCTTTATTTAGCATGAATCTTCTGACACCATCCGCCAACACTTCAGAAGTCTGAGCATCAAAAAACTCACCTGTAATTCCCTCTTGAACAGTTTCGCATGCTCCGCCCTTTCTGAAAGCAATAACAGGCACACCAGAGAGCATGGCCTCTACGGGCGCTATGCCAAAATCATCAATGCAAGGGAAAATAAACCCGGCTGCGTTTTTATAATATTGTTGAATAATTTCGTCATTCTGCCATCCTAAAATCGTAACATTATCCTTGGCTATTTTTTTCAGCAGTTTTTCCTGTTGACCTTGACCTATGACAACCAATGGCAATCCCAATTTATTAAAAGCCTCCACAACCATATCAACTTTCTTATAAGGAGAAAGACGGGAAACAACAAGGAAGTAATCAGAAACTGGTAACTGGTAACTGGTAACTTTCTCTTCTTGATTACTAGTTGCGGATTGCTGGTTACGATTGGATACCGGTGGATAAATAATCTTACTGTCGCGTCTATAATATTTTTCTATACGCCTTTGAGTGTATAATGAATTTGCAATCAGGTAGTCGGGCCTTTCCGCTGCCAAACGATCCCAAATTCTAATGTAGTTCAAAACAAAGCGCGAGATAAAAGATAATTTTTCTCCTTTTAATTCCTTAACATATTGGTCGGAATAATCCCAAGCAAATCGCATTGGAGAATGAAGATAGGAAATATGAATTGTATTCAATTTTGTGACAATTCCCTTTGACCAGGCACCCGAAGAAGAAATCACTAAATCAAATTCTCGCAAATCAAAAGTTTCACATATCACAGGATAAAATGGAAGCAGCCATCGGTGATGCTTTTTTAAAAATTTTGGAAATTTCTGCAAATACGATGATATAATTTCTCTTCCTTTAAATATTTCACCCATCTTGTGCTCATCATACAAAAGCGTATAAATTGGCGCTTCAGGATACATATCACTCAAAACTTTTAAGACTCTCTCTGCCCCGCCTGGCTGAATTAAAAAATCATGAACTAGTGCTATTTTTATCTTTTTCATTTTATTATTTCATTAGCAATTTCTTGTGCACATTTCTCCCAACTAAATCTTTTCACATTTTCTAGGCCTTTTTGAATTATAGCATCTTTAAAGTCTTTGTCCGAGAGTAATTTGTAAATATTTCCAGCAATATCTTCGTGACTCATCGGATCAACCAGCAGTGCGCTATCATTGGCAACTTCAGGAATTGAAGAATTATTCGATGCGACAACGGGACATCCCGCGCTTTGCGCTTCCAAAATCGGGATTCCAAAACCTTCATAGAAAGTAGCAAAAACAAAAACATCCGCTTTTTTGAAGAGCTGCCATTTTTCCTCTTCACTGATATATCCAAGTTCAATAATATCCTTTTTAAATTTGGAATTTTCAATTTTCAATTTGATATCTTCATAGCCATAACCTGGTCTTCCCGCCAAAACAAGCTTGTGTTCTATATCACTTCTTTCCTTAAGTAAATTAAATGCCTCGACAACATTCGATATATTTTTGCGTTGTTCGATACGGCCGACAAAAAGTAGATACGGACAATAACTAGTAACTAGTAACTGGTAACTGGTAACTAATTGCTGGTTACCATGTAATTGGTTACGAGTTACTAATTGCTGATTACCGTCAGCGTATCCTTCATAAATAACCGTTATTTTTTCTGCTGGAACATTATAAAGATTTATCAAATCCCTTTTGGTATTTTCAGAAACTGAAATAATCTTACTTGCCCACTGACAAGATTTTTTTATTGTCCAACGCATATAAAATTTTTCTAGAAAAGAATAAGCTTCAGGGCAAAATTCATATTCCAACCCATGCACAACAACGACAGTTTTTTTCGGCCCGCCTGCAACGCTATGCATATATTTCCATTCTTCTTTGCTGTTGAATAATTTTCTGACTTGCCAAATAAATGCATTATTAAAAAATCGCGTAGCATTGCGGGCAGGATGAAAAATAGGTACGGTATGCGCTGGCACAAAAAGTGCATCGATTGGATGCAATAGTAATTCCAAAGATAATCCTATTTGTGTCCAAAATCTTGGCCATTTGATCACTTTCACGCTCCAATTCGCAGGCAATTCCAACTCATTAATTTTCGTATTTCCGTTGTCAGTTGTAAGTTGTAAGTTATCAGTTTTTCTCACATACAAAACCACCTGCTCATTTTGTAGGTTGTTTTTAAGTCCATCTATGACTCGATATGAATATTCCTCAATTCCCGTCCTGTTTTTTAAAAACGCCCTGGAAGCGTCAATACCAATTTTCATTAGCTTTTTAGCTTTTTAGGCATTAGCTTTTTAGAAAATTCTAAGAAGCTGACAAGCTAAAGCCTAAAGCCTGATTATTTAGCTAGCATAATTGTCCGCTTGTAGACATCAAGATTATCAAGTGCGATTCCAACACCTTTAATAACACAAAAGAGCGGATCGTCAGCCACATAGCAAGGGACGCCGATAGTTTTTGTAATCAGTTGATCCAAATTGCGAAGCAAAGCCCCTCCGCCGGAAAGAATCATTCCTTTATCCATGATATCAGCCGCAAGTTCCGGGGGTGTTTCCTGGAAAACTTTTTTAATCGCATTAATAACCTCGCGAAGTTCATCCTGCAAAGCTTCCGTTATTTCGTTTGAGGAAATTTTAATAGTTTTTGGAAGTCCACCCATAAGGTCGCGACCGCGCACATCCATATGATCCTCTTTCACTTGCGCAATAGCGCTGCCAATTTCTTTTTTAATATCTTCAGCGGTTCTATCTCCAACAGCCAAGCCGTATTTACGTTTGATATAATCGGAAATTGCCTGGTCAAATTTATTACCACCAACACGTGCACTATGCGCCGCCACGATTCCACCCAATGAAATAACCGCGATTTCAGATGTTCCGCCTCCGATATTGATTATCATATTTCCCTGCGCGTTATGAATCGGAATGCCTGCTCCAATTGCAGCCAGCAATGGTTCCTTCACAACGTAAGCAGATTTTGCTCCAGCTCTCACAGCTGCATCAATAACAGCTCGGCGTTCAGTCGAAGTAACTCCAGCTGGAATTGAAATCATAATTTCCGGTCTAAAAATTCTAACCTTGCCAGTCACCTTATTGATGAAATATTTAAGCATAGCTTCCGTCACACGATAGTCCGCAATCACTCCATCTTTCATTGGACGAGACGCCACAATATTGTCAGGAGTACGCCCTAGCATTTCCCTTGCCTCATTTCCAACAGCCAACACGATATTTTCAGTTGGCGAAACAGCCACCACGGATGGTTCATTCACTACAATTCCTTTCCCAGGAATAAATACCAGGGTATTTGCTGTTCCTAAATCAATTCCAATTCTTCGTACAAACATGAATTTAACAAGAATTTTGAATTTCGAATTTTGAATTTCGAATCAATTTCCAATAACTAATTTACAATTTTATATACTTCTTTTCTTGATAATTTTTTATAGCTTCCCTTGTATTTTGCACGGTTTTTTTAGGAAATTCAGCTACAGCAAACCATTTCAATTCTTCACATTTATGCGGCTCTAAGTTTTTAACTGTCCCTTTTTTAATATTAGCAAGATAATTAAAGGCAACCCAGTGCTGACATTCTTTTTTTATAACATGATCAGTATGTGGAAGATATCCCCAGATATCTATATCAACTCCAACCTCTTCTTTTATTTCACGTTTCATAGCAGTCACAACCTTTTCCCCATATTCAACAGTTCCACCTGGCTTTGACCACCAACCGGCTTCATTTTTAGCATTCTTTCCACGCTTCATTAATAGAATTTCTTTTTTTTCATTAAAAATAAGAACTCCGCCACCAACTCCAATATGCGTTTTTCCTGCCTTGCAATCACATGTTTTAATTTTCTTTTCAACCATAATATTTTTTATAAAAATTCACAATTAATTTCTCGAAGCTATTTTCTTTTGAGGCCGCGGTGAGCGACAGCGAGGCTAGAGCGAGCTGTCATAGATTTCGACAGCGAGCGTGCTCTCAAAGGGAAATAGCTGAGCAGAAATTAACACAATGCGAACGAAACTATTTCGAAATCCTCTTAATATCTGCGCCAAGTGCAGCCAATCTTTCTTCAATTCTTTCATATCCGCGGTCAACCTGATAAATTTCCTCAATAGTCGTTGTTCCTCTTGCAGTCAAAGCAGCGATAATCAGAGATGCTCCAGCGCGAAGATCAAAACTTTTGATTGAACTCCCCTTCAGCTTTGAAGGTCCAATTATGACTGCCTGATGAGGGTTGAGAATCTTAGCTTTCGCTCTCATTTTTTCAAGCTCGCTGATGTAATTGAATCTTCCTTCAAACATGGTGTCAAAAATTATAGTTTCCCCTTCAGCTTGCGTTGCCAGCACGCCAAGCGGCGCTTGAATATCCGTAGGGATTCCAGGATACGTTCTAGTATCTATTTTTTCAATAGCCCTAAGCTTATCAGTTGGAATAACTTCTATTGCATTTTCTTCAATTTTAAACTCAGCTCCAAATTCACGAAGTTTTTCCAAAACCAAATCCAAATTTTCTTCGCGAGCATTTTCCACCCGAATAGGACTTTTAGTTGCCACTCCCAAAATAAGAAAAGTTGCAGCTTCATTTGCATCTGGAATAATCTCATGATGAGCCCCTCGCAGATTTTCATTTCCAATAATTTCCAAAGTATGAGTTCCAAGGCCTTTAATCTCAGCGCCCATAGAAACCAAGAATTTTCCTAAATCTTCCACGTGCGGCTCAGCTGCAGCAATTTTAATTATTGTTTTTCCAGGAAGTGAGGCAGCCAACATCATGGCATTTTCAGTGGCCGTCACCGAAAAACCTTGCAATACAACCTTGGCTGATTTTTTTTCTCGAGTATCAATCACATAACACTCTTCGTCTTGAACAATATGCACACCCATTTTTTCTAACGCATCGAAATGTGTTCCAACTGGTCGTTTGCCAATGGTGCAGCCACCCGGATGCGCAATCTTGAATGATTCAGCGCGCGCACTCAAAGAACCCAAAAGCAAAATTGAAGAACGCAACTTTTTCACAGTCACAAGATCAATTTTTGAAGGATCAAGATTTTTAGCACAAATCTTCACAGTCCGCTCGCCTTCCCAAGAAACTTCGACATCCATGCTCTGCAGAATTTCAATCATGCGGTACACGTCCTCAATCAAAGGAATGTTTGAAATCACACATTCTCCGCTCGTAAGAACTGTAGCGGCCAAAATAGGCGTAGTGGCATTCTTTGAGCCTCGCACGTCAATAGTTCCAGACAATTTCTTGCCTCCTTGTATTTCAAAATAATCCATATATTCCAGGTTAAAATTGATGTTAATATCTCTGCTCTTTAGGGTTAGTATAGTGTATAATGGGTTTTTTTTCAAGCATTTAAAGTAATTCAAAATCATAGGTCATCATCCATTCATCTGAACGCTTTTTGTCAAAATTATAGCAAAAAGCGTGATGAAATTATTGATAAAAATTAATTATAATTTTGGGTTTTAAAAAACCTCGCCTTAGCGAGATTTAATGAAACAATACATATCCATACTACAATCTTTTCAAGCTCTTATTCCCGTATGAATAAATGATTTTTATGTTTTTTATGCAGCAAAAATAGCATGTCGGTCAGGGTGAAAAGAATAGCAAGAATAAATACACTTAGCCAACCAGCTAGCGTTAATCTATTATTTTCAAAAATTTCTCCAAGTTTAAGTTGGTTTTTGGCAGTTAAAGACAACGAATCTAAAGAGGTTTTCGGGGATTCTGGCACATTTATTGAAATGCCAGCTACTGCAGTCTTATTAGGCAATATTTCTTTTTGAACTAATGTTGGCTCAGCAATAATCACCATCTTAGTTCCAAATTCCTGCACAGTCACAGTGGTTTTTCTTCCTTCAACCATACCCTTCACGGCAGCCACACCTATTTCTTTATAGTCTGGATTCAAAATATTTTTACGATGAAGCGGACTATCCATCCATGCTTCTTGCTGCTCTTTAGCACTTGTATAATCAATTGCTAAATTCTCTCCAGCAAAACGATAATCGTAACCTTCTTGCTGGATCCAATCCCACGGAGATTTGCCTTCGGGAGAAATATGCGCAAAATAATTCTTTTCAACCATGTCCCTGGCTTTCTTCTCAGCCGCAGCTTTAAGTTTTGGATTTTCCATCAAAAGCCCAACTCCGGCGTCCTTTCTAGCTTCATTAACAAGTTTGATCACTGATGCGGTCGAAATATCGCTCTCCTTAGCTTTAGTAAGCGAAATATTGGCAAATAGAGCCACGAAAACCAAAACTAAGACCATGAAAGTCTTTTGCGAGTTGATATTGGATTTTTGCTTTGTATTAGCCATATTTGGTATTTTATAAAGAAAAAGGGCGCTCCTTTCGGAACCACCCTTTCTTTATTGATAAATCCATTATAGCACACTTTCAAGCTAAATGCAAGCGTAGCCCGCTGAACAGTTACCAGCTTCTAACTCCTAGTTACAAGTTACTGATTACTAGTTACTGGTTACTAGTTTACTGATTACTAGTTACTGGTTACTAGTTACTGATTACTAGTTATATATTATTTCAGCTTCTTGACCGCATCTTTGAATTTATCGCCTCTATCGAATTCATTTGCAAAAAGTCCAAAGCTTGCTGCTCCAGGCGAAAGCAAAACAACGTCATCTTTCTGAGCAAGCTTCCTAGCACTGACAACAGCCGCTTCCATGGAATCCACTATTTCAATTTTTTCAACAAATTCTTCGTCGGAACATTTCTTAATCTTGGTCAATAATTTTTCAGTAGCGTCCCCTTTCAATAGAATAAGGCTTTTTGTCTTTTCGCAAATCTCTTTTGCAAAATCAGTAAAATCAAGATTTTTATCAGTTCCACCTGCAATGAGAATAATTGATTTCTCAAAAGCGCTCAGCGCAGAAATTGCAGCATCTGGAATTGTTGCAGCCGTGTCATTGTAATATTTCACTCCAGCAAGTTCGCGCACAAATTCTAAACGATGAGCCACACCTTTTAATTGAGGCAAAACTTTTTTGATTTCACTTGCGGTTAATCCCCAAGCAAAAACTGCCCCAATGGCTGCCATGATATTTGAAAGATTATGAGTGCCAGGAATCGTGATGTCTTTTAGCGCGATAAGCTTTTTCACATCAATACCATTATTGAGATAGATTGAGCCGTCATCAATAAAAACTGCTCTGCTTTTTTTAAGCTCACTGTAAGAAAATTTAAGAACTTGTCCGCGAGCTTCTTTCACGCTTTCACGAAGCATTTCATCGTCGCCATTTATCACAACCCAGTCCTTTGGTTTCTGATTGGCAAAAATATATTTCTTGTCTTGAAAATACTTTTCCATGGTGCCATAGTAATTCAAATGATCAGGCATGATATTTTTGAAGACTGCAATATGTGGACTTATTTTTGAGCGACCCAAGGCAGAAAGTCTCCACGAAGAAAGTTCAAAAACAGGAATAGAATCTTTTTTAAGAAGTGCCAGTTTATCCAAAACAGAAACTTGAGAAATACCAATCTTGATAGGATTTTTTCCAGCTGCTTTTAATATTTCATATATCAAAGATGCGGTTGTTGTTTTGCCCTTCGTTCCAGTTACTCCGATTATTTGATTTTTGCAAAGCTTAAAGAAAATACTGGAATCCATTTCAACTGGAACCTTATTTTCCAGCGCAAACTTGATATGCTTATCATTCCACTGCGCTGCCGGATTTTTGATGACCATATCGACTTTTGAAAAATCTTCCATGCGATGTTGTCCAAGCACGTATTGAACATTTTTTAAGCCCTTCAATTTTTCCAAAGACGCACTCAATTGATCTTTTGACCTGAGGTCTGTTGCGATGACTTTTGCTCCGTGCATGGCTAAAAACTTCACAGTGGCAACGCCGCCGCCATGAAGACCAATTCCCATAACTGTAATTTTTTTATTCTTGAAGAAAGATATATCCATTTCAAATGGCAATTAGTAACTGGTAACTAGTGACTAGTAAATAGTGGTGCTAGTTACTGATTACGAGTTACTAGTTACTATTTGCTGATATTTAGAATTCAAATAATGATGATTTTCTGCGTAGAACTTCCCCAGCCCGCAGGTCACTTATGATACCATTATTCAAAGCTATTTGTCCATTCACAACGACACAATCAATGCCTTCACTATATTGATATGGATTTTCAACAGTTGCCAAATCTTTCACTTCTTTTGGATTAAAAACAACCACGTCGGCAAAATTTCCCTTAGCCAAAATTCCTCGTTTTTCAATTTTGAATTTTTCAGCTGGAAGTCCGCTCATTTTCCTGACAGCTTCTTCCCATCCAACGACTCCGCGAGACCTGACATAATTAGCTAAGACCCTTGGAAAGGAGCCGAAATTTCTAGGATGGACAACTTCTCCCGTTGCCACATGTTCAACATTGTAGCCAGAACCATTGGAAGAAATTATTGAAAAAGGATTAATGACTGCCTTGTCTACATTCTTTTCACTCAGCACTTCCATCATCGTAACAACGTGACCATCACTTGCAATCAAAACATCAATAATCGCATCCTCCACACTCTTGCCTTGGATTTGAGCGATATCTTCAATGCGCTTATGATTCAATGTTTTGTCCAAAGCTGAAATAGAAATAGTTATCTTAGAATAATCATATTCATTTTCTTTCATTTCTTTGATTATCTTCTTGCGTGTGTTTGCATCTTTGAGGCGCGTTAGCATCATGGCACGTCCACCTTCGGTCGCCCAATCAGGAAGCAGAATATATAAAACGCTTCCCGTTGAAGTGTAAGGATACACATCAAAATGAACATCTATCCCACTTGAGCGAGCGGTTTCAATCAGATTCAATGCCTCTTCCATGAGCGGCCAATTTTTCTTTCCCATAGCTTTAAGATGGGAAATTTGAAGACGCACTCCAGTAGTTTGAGCAATGCGAATCGCTTCTTCCACGGCGCGAATAAGTTCATGTGATTCTCCGCGAATGTGTGTCGTATAAACACCTCCAAATTTTTTCACAATTTCAGCCAGTTCAGCAATTTCTCTGGATGATGCCAATTTTGCATGCGTATAAACCAAACCGGTAGAAAAACCAAGAGCGCCGTCTTTCATTGCCTGTGTTAGCATTTTTTTCATTTGCTTCATTTCTGAAGGACTAATGTCACGAACCTCATCTCCGACCAAGCCGCGACGCAATGTTCCATGTCCAACCAGACTGGCAAAATTAAGCGACAGTTTTTTCTTTTCAACCTCCTTCAAAAAATCTCCCATACTTAACCAATTGAAACTGACTTTTTTTATGTCTGTCCATTTCTGAATAGATTTGATGACATCATGATTAGCAAGCGGTGCCAGAGATGTTCCACAATTTCCACCGATAATAGTTGTTACTCCTTGGTAAAGCAGACTTTCCAAATTAGGATCAAGAAAAATTCTCCAATAAGTATCAGAATGATCATTAACATCAATAAAGCCAGGTGCAATATATTTTCCAGTAGCGTCTATTTCCGTTTCAGAATGTTCATTATGAAGATCACCAATTTCAGCAATCTTACCTTCACGAATTCCAATATCGCCGCGATACATTGGTTCGCCTGTTCCATCAAGAATGGTTCCATTTTTTATGATGATATCAAACATAATTTTTATTTTTAGAAGTTTTTCTATGCTATTATTATATCATTTTTTGAAATGGCCAGCAATAAAAAATGGTCATTGGAAATTGGAAATTGAGATTTGGAAATTAAAAAGGTCAGCTGTTATAGCCGACCAATTATCAAGAAGATCCTAAATTCAGATTCAAACAATAACCGAAGTTTCTATATCCAGCCCTTAACTTCCAACCCCAGACGGGCTGCTTCACGCTGAGCTTCTTGTTTTGAATTTCCATCTCCTTCAGCCACCAATTCATCAGCTAAGAAAACTCCGACAATAAAATGTTTATCATGATCGGGTCCCCATTCTTTCATAACTCTGTAAGATGGCGTTACCTTATTATTTTCTTGAGCCTTCTCTTGAAAATAACTCTTAGGGTCAAGATATAATTTTTTATCAAGAATTTCTTGAAGTTTAATAGCTACATGAGAAAGCACCAGCTTCTTGCTCACTTCATAACCTTGGTCCAGATAGGTAGCTCCAATAATAGCCTCCAAAGCATTAGCTAATAAATATTGCCTAGCGCGCCCAGTATCCTTGGCTTCTCCTCGACTCATCAGTAAGAATTTTTCAACTCCAATTTCAGAAGCCACATGAGCCAGCATTTCACCATTAACCAATGCACTTCTCCAACTCGTAAGCTCCCCTTCTGGATTCTTATAATTATTATAGAGATATTCAGTAATTATGAGCTCCAAAACAGCGTCGCCTAAAAATTCCAGTCGCTCATTGTGATTGAGCGCATAGTCGCGATTCTCATTAAGATAAGAACGATGAGTTACGGCTTGTCGCAAAAGTTCGATATTTTTAAATTTAACACCAATTTTCTTAGCTAAAGATTCTATCATAGAAATACAAAATTTCTAATTTCTAATTACTAATTCCTAACAAAAACACACGAATCCAAATGCTAAATTTAAAAATCAGGCATTTAAGAATTTGAAATTAATTAGAAATTGGAAATTAGAAATTTGATATTTAAAAAGTTTATTATTCAGGAATATTTGCAATATCATTCAAAACAACCTCGGATTCAACACCTTCCTTATGTTTCTTACTAGTATCGTCTTTCATTGGCTCACCCATCTCGCGATATATCGTGCCAAGCACACCATTAACAAAACGCGCGCTACTCTCTCCGCCAAATGTCTTAGCAAGCTCGATTGATTCATTGATTGCAACTTTCGGAGGAACTTCCCCGTAATTACCATGCATCAATTCGTAAATCCCCAAACGCAAAATATTACGATCAATAATCGTAACTTGATCCAATGGCCATTCAGGCGCGCACTTTTCGATAAGCGCATCAATGGTTGGGCGATTTTCTAAAGTTCCTTTCACCAAGGCTTCCACGAAACCGAATTCCTCAAGTCCCGGGGCAAATTCAGTTACATTGCGATCAACAATTTCCTTGATATGTTCATCATGCCTTCCTTGAAAATCCCACTCAAAAAGAGCTTGCATTGCAACTGAGCGTTGAAGATGTCGATTCGCCATGTTTGTCTGCGAGGTACGAGCAGCTACAAACATGAGCGTCCCGCACCAATTCATTCAAAAATTTTTATTTTAAGTCAAGATTGAGCCGAAGGCGTTTCCGTGCAGACAACTTAACATTTCACGAATTTCAATTCGGAATTTGGTGCTGGGAATGCCACCACGAAAACTAATTACTTAGCTTTTTTAACAGTGTTAACAACTTCTACTCCTTTGTAGAATCCACAGTGAGGACAAACACGGTGTGAAAGCTTTTCCTTTCCACATTTTGTGCAAGTCTGAGTTTTAACAGGGTCGATTTCAAAACGGCCTCTCTTGGCGTCACGTCGTTGTTTAGTGTGTCGTTGCTTTGGTACTGACATAGCATTACATAAAAATAAAGCGCCTCTCTCTAACTATATCTTGAAAACTAAAGCTAGTTATTCCGATAATTTTAGGGTTTTAATTTTCAATTTCCAATTTTCAATTTCCAATCAATGACCGAATTTCTAAATTTCAAATGAAAATGCCGCTCTATTTCGAACTTTTTAAATGTTAAAATATCAAGACTATAATATCATGTCTACTGTTATTTGGCAAGGGTTTGGCTCTTTTTTAGGCTTTTTTTGACGGGAGCGAAGCTTTTTCGGTGAATTGGACATGGTCCAAATTCTATGAGTGCCTGCATATGAACCTTAGTCCCGTAACCTTTATGCTTATCTAAGCCATAATTAGGATATTTTTCATGCATCTGCTCCATTATTCTGTCGCGAGTCACCTTGGCTACTATTGAAGCCGCTGAAATGGATTTCACTAATTTATCCCCTCCAATTACAGGATATTGCTCAATGCTCAGATTAGGAATTTCCTTGTTCCCGTCAACCAGAATCAAGAATTTTGAATCATGAATTACGGAATTTGGATTTCCATTCTTGATTCGTGATTCTTCATTCATAATTCTCTGCAAATCTTGGATAGCCTTCTTCATTGAAAGAAAGCTGGCCTCCAAAATGTTTATCCTATCTATTGTCTCATGGTCACAAAGTCCAATTCCGAGATAAAAATGCTCACCGATAAACTCAAAAATTTCCTCTCTTTGTTTTTCGGAAAGTTTTTTTGAATCGCGAATCAAATCAAACTGCTTTACTTTCTCCGCAGGAATTTCAAAATTAATATCCTTAAACATAGCCGCACAAGCTAAAACTGGACCGCAAAGCGGACCCCTCCCCACTTCATCAGTTCCGATGATATGAGTGTATCCTTGCGACGCAAAATCTTTTTCTAAAATAAAGTTGGAAATTTCCATATGAAAGTAGTATATCGTATATAGCCTTTTGTATCCAGTACAGTTGTTAAATTTCTTTGCACGCAATTGATTTAGGCTCTATAATAAAAGGTATTATACCCCAGGGCAGAGCCCTGGACCCTTTGGGCCCGCGTTGCAGAGCTGCGAGGTACCTGCCTACCGGCAGGCAGGTTAAGCCTTTTGATATCTGCGCTCCCGCCCGCTTCGATACGCGAAGCGTTTCGGGCAGGCGTTCGGAAATGAAAAATATTAATTTTTCATTTCGCTCACTTCGCTTGATAATAAAGAATATCAATATTTTTATAAATTAAAATCAATGCAAGATTTTTTTCAAAAATTACAAGGCAAACTATGGATCTATTTAGTAAATCTGTTCAATAAGAGCGTAGATTTAAGCGTCAACACCTGGCAATCACTTGAACCAATGCGGAAAACTCTTTCAGATTACCTTGTGACTGTTTCAAGTTTCTTTAATAATATTTTAGATTTTTGTCTTGCTGCCCTAGTACACATAGGAAGCTACATTGAAAAATTAAGCAGTCTCGCAGGTAATGAATATGCCACCGCAAAACCTATTGTTATCAATTGGTCTGAAAAGAATAAACTTGCAGCTGCAGCTGCAACATTACTAGTACTATTGATTTTATTTTTTTGGTTCTGGATGATTAGACATGCCAAGAAAAATGAAATAGTATGGAAAAAAACTTGGATTTTCATCATGATATCATTAGGACCAATTGGAGCAATTATTTATTTTTTTCTTCGTAAATTAAGAGTTGAAAAAAAACAGAACGAACATGATAGGGTTATGATGAGCTTTTTCACTCCAATGCATAAGAATGAAGATGAGGTAAAATCTGAATAGCAAATATCGGTATTTTCATTTTTCGAAAAACTGTGCTAGTATAGAATCACTAAAATATCTTGCAAAACCCAATGGCTAGTCCCTGGGAGATGAAGATTAATATACATATGACACAAAAAATATCTCCATTATTCAACGTGACCCTATTTTAACGATAGTGGTTTTTATTTACCTTGAATTTCTAATTTTGAATTTTGAATTTTGAATTTTGAATAAAATCTCAATGACTAAATGTTTAAAACATTAGGTCATTAAAAATTCATTCGAAATTCGAAATTAGAAATTCAAAATTAAATCAATTATTTTATTTTGAATTAAATGCAAACACCAAAATATACCCACCTCCATGTCCACTCCCATTATTCCCTGCTTGATGGTCTCGGCAAAGTCGATGACCTAATTGATCGCGCACTGGAATTAGGAATGGATTCTATAGCTCTGACTGATCATGGAGTGATGTATGGAGCAGTGGAACTTTTCATCAAAGCCAAAGAAAAAGGAATCAAAGCTATCATAGGTTGTGAGATGTATATCACGCCTAATGATCTTCACTCCAAAAATCCAATAGCCGAAGATAGAAAAAGACATCATCTTATCCTACTTGTTAAAGATGAGGAAGGCTATCACAATTTAATGAAACTTGTTTCCATTGCTCATCTGGAAGGTTTTTATTATAAACCTCGCATCGACCGCAAGGTCTTGAGGCAATATTCCAAAGGACTAATCGGCCTTTCAGCTTGCGTAGAAGGAGAAATCCCAGCTCAAATCGTCATGGGAAATTATGACAAAGCAAAAGAATTAGCACTGGAATACAAAGATATTTTCGATGAAGGAGGATTTTTTCTGGAAGTCCAAGATCACAAAAAATTTCCAAATCAGACTGTTGCCAATGAAGGAATTTTTAAGCTTGCTAAAGAAGTGGGTTTGCCAGTGGTAGCAACTTGCGATGTTCATTATGTCCGCAAAGAAGATGCCAGCGCTCAGGACATTTTGCTCTGCGTCCAAACTAACCGCAAGGTGCAAGAAGTTGACCGTATGAATCTGATGGATTTTGATTTATCACTACGCTCTCCTGAGGAAATCCTAGCCGGCTTCCCTGATCATCCTGAAGTCCTTTCCAATACGCAGCTTGTCGTTGATCAATGTGATTTCAAAATTAAGCTTGGCGAAACTCAACTCCCCCATTTTGAAGTTCCAGCAGGTCATACAGACATGACATATCTAATTGAACTTTGCGAAGCAGGACTCAAGAAAAAATATGGAGATAATGTCACAGAGGAACATCGCAAGCGAATGGACTACGAACTCTCAGTTATTGAAAAATGCGGCTACGGTTCATACTTTTTAATCGTGCAGGATTTCGTAAACTGGGCTAGAGCAAACGGCATCGTGGTTGGACCAGGGAGAGGAAGCGCAGCTGGAAGTTTCATTTCATATCTGACTGGAATTACCAATGTTGACCCTATTGAATATAATCTGCTTTTTGAAAGGTTTCTAAATCCAGAACGAGTCTCCATGCCCGATGTTGATATGGATTTCGCTGATAACCGCCGCGAGGATGTGCTTAATTATGTTAGACAGAAATATGGAAACGACCATGTTTCACAAATCATCACATTTGGAACCATGGCCGCCCGCGCCGCAATCCGCGACACCGGAAGAGCATTAGGATTTCCATATGACTTTTGCAACAAAACTTCTCAGATGATTCCGATGTTCACATCGATTAAGAAAGCCATCGAAGATGTTCCTGAATTCAAAGAGCATTATAATTCCAGCGCCGATGCTAGAAAACTCATCGATAGTGCTATGAGATTAGAAGGCGTGATACGCCACGCCGGCATGCATGCTTGCGGAGTTGTGATTACCAAAGAACCCGTAACATACTATTCCCCTATTCAAAACATCACAGGTTCCAAAGAGGGAACAGTGACGCAATATTCTTCTTCGACAAAATCTTCCTATGTAGAAAAAATTGGACTTCTGAAAATGGACTTTTTGGGATTGAAAAATCTTACCATCATTCAAAATACTCTTCGCATAGTTAAAAGAACCAAGGGAGTGGATATCGATATTGATACGATTCCAATTGACGACGCAAAAACATATGAACTTTTGCAAGATGCACACACCACGGGAGTTTTCCAATTGGAAAGTTCCGGAATGAAGAGATATCTCAAAATGCTGAAACCCACTGTGATTGAAGATATCATCGCGATGGTGGCGCTTTATCGTCCGGGACCTATGGATTGGATTCCAGATTTCATTTCCGGAAAACATGGACGCAAAGTTAAATATGTTCATCCTAAACTTGAGCCGATTTTGGCCAACACTTATGGTGTGGCGGTATATCAAGAACAAGTTATGCAAATCGCGCGCGATTTGGCAGGTTTCACTATGGGCGAAGCTGACGTATTGCGTAAAGCTATGGGTAAGAAAATTTTCGAATTGATTAAAGAACAAAAAATAAAATTTGTTGATGGATGTATTGCCAATGGCTCAACAAAAGAAATCGCAGAAAAAGTTTTTTCATTTATTGAGCCGTTCGCAGGATATGGCTTCAATCGTTCGCATGCAGCATGCTATGCCATTATCGGATATCAAACAGCATATCTCAAAGCTCATTACCCTGCCGCTTTCATGGCAGCACTTCTCACTTCCGACCAAGATAATTTGGACCGTATCGCTATCGAAGCATCAGAGTGTCGCGATATGGGAATTGAAGTTTTAGCGCCAGACGTCAATGAAAGTTTTGAAGATTTTGCAGTAATCACAGCAGAAGACCCAGCCTCGACTCGCGAAGATGTCGCTCATCGACGCGAGGCGGGTGGATCACAGAGAATACGTTTCGGTTTTAATGCTATCAAAAATGTGGGGCACGTCATTGCGCATGAAATAGTCGCAGAAAGAAAACATGGAGGAAAATTCAAATCATTGGGAGATTTTCTTGAACGCGTACAAACCAAAGATCTCAACAAGAGAGCTATTGATGCGCTGGCGAAAGTGGGAGCACTTGATAAACTTGGCGAAAGAAATCAAATAGTGGAGAGTATGGAACAAATCCTGATGTTCACTAAAAATATTCAAAAGCAAAAAAATTCCAATCAAGTAAGTTTATTTGGCGAAGCTGTTCTTGAATCTCCATCCGTTCAACTATTGGAAGTTGAGCCAGCTTCACAGCGTCAGCAATTACAATGGGAAAAAGAATTGCTTGGTCTTTATGTAAGCGGCCACCCTGCACGCGAATTTCAAGGATACATCAACAAGGTTGCCACTCCACTCAATGAACTTTCCAAAGAATTAGTCGGACAGAAAATCACTGTCGGGGGAGTTATTCAAAAAATACAAAAGATTTTGACCAAGCGTCAGGAAACAATGCTTTTCGTTATGTTGGAAGACACGCTTGGTAAAATTGAAGTTTTAGTTTTCCCAAAGGTATTAGAAAGAATTGCCAGTGTGTGGGAAGAAGAAAAATTAGTTTTGATTGATGGTCGCCTTTCAGATAAAGATGGAGTTTACAAGCTTATTGTTGACGATGCCAAAGAGCTCAACCGAAGTGAGATTGAAAATTATTTGCGCGTAGAAGCAACCAAGAAAGCTTACGGCACAAATGAAAGCGATGAGCATAAAGATGATGACAATGACAAACCAAGCAGCGGAGGAACTCACTTAGAAGAAATACCACTCATTCCAAATGAAGCAAGAGAAGTTAGTGAGACCAATAAGCTCATAGTCACTCTCCCAAAGGATGCAACGCCAGATATGATTCACAAGCTTTCAGGACTTTTCAACACCTGCAAAGCCGGAACGTGCAAAGTTTTTTTGTATCACCAATCCAATAAACTTGAAACGCCGTTTGCTATTGAACATCATCCCTCCCTGCAAGAAGAAATCCAAGCTATTATCCAGGGAGGAAGTACTGAATTAGCTTAAGACAATGAATTCACATAGTTATCATAAAAGCTATTCTAAAAATTTATCGGGGTTCGACTCCGATTTTACCCCAAGCAATAATGCATGAGCTCCTTCTTTTCTTTTAAATATTGAGAATTTGTATATAAAAAGTTTTTATAATTATTTTCATAGAATTGATCAAGAATCACCTTTTTATCGCAAAGTGTTCCATTGCGCTTTCCTAGATAATATAATTCACTGCAATATTTCCATTCTTTTTGGTATCCATGGATAAAATAATTCCTATTTACATATGCAGAAAGATAGAGCAAGTATTCATTAGAGTCAACATGAATCGCCTTGAATTTTCCTTGAAATAGAGAGCCTGACCGTTCATATTTTTTATTAAAATAATTCGTATAGCCAGTCCCCAATTTTTTGCATGAATTTTTCAATCCCCTTTTAGTTGGTTTGTTTTAAAATTAGGTGAAAATGATTTGAATTTAAACAATAAGCAATAATATCGACATACCGCCCCCTGGAGTTCGACTCCGAATCGGAGTCGAACTCCGATACATCATTTTGTATTCTTATTCTTTCTTCTCTAATAAGCGGACTATTAAATATTCTTCATTTGCAAAAATTACCTTGCGCATATTTATCAAATTTACCGGAGTCGAACTCCGATTTTTGCAAAATTATCTGGGTTTTTCCGACACACAGTCAGATTTTTTTTATGAAGCATTGTTTGAAAACAAATCTTCCTTGAAACCAGACAAGCAGTTTCTTATACTGCATAGCGAATCGCTATCTGATTTATTTTTCAAAAAAATCAGACCGATTACATTAGCCAATTTTATTATACAAATTTTTTCTAAATATAAAAAGAGCGCCCATTCGGAGTACCGAAATGGGCGCATAGGATCGCATAGGATAAAAATAAACAAGGAAGAAGATTAAGAAACTGTCTCGCGGGAACGCAAGTAGCCATGGTGATTGTCAGCATTCTGCCAACCGACGCCCAACTTGTCGCCGCTCCAAGTCACGCTCGGAACGTCGCCATCATTGCAGCGAGAGCCCGCACAAAGAGTGACGTTACTTTCGTCGAGATGTTTGCCGGTCTCCTCGAAAAACTTCAGTTCATGAATGAGGCGCTCAGCAAATGTTTCAGTGGTGATGCCTTTGGTCTTAATGTCGTTAGCGGAAATATTTCTTAATTCTTCATCCGATTCCTGCACATCGCGAACCCAAATGGCATATGCTCCGTTTTTTGCGTCGCGCTGATTCCAGGAGACTTTTTTGTCAAGATTTTCATCTGTCCAGCGCCAGCACGGAAACAACTGTTTGCACTTTGCATAAAGCTGCTCCAATAAAACATCCGCAATGATCAGCAGACGCCAATTTCCTTCAGGTTTTTCCGGGATACGAACCTGCGAAAAATCGCAATCCATCCCGAAATGCTTTTTGTAAAAATCCTGCCATTCTTTCATGGTTGGCGGAAAAATTGGCATCTTGCCTTGAGCAACTTGCCCCCAGCAAACCTCTTTTCTGAGAAACTTTTTAAGTTCACGAAACCACATCACTTTTTTTTCACCAGCGAGCTTTTCAATGAGATCCAGGAGTAACGCCAAAACATCTGACGGCAGTCCGAGGATCTTTTCCATAATTTTACCGAGCACGGTATGTCTTTCCATGGTCAGTCTCCTTTTTTTGCTTTTTTAAAGAGCCAATTCTCTTTAAATTACCACGCTTAATGGCAATATGTAAGTATACACCTAAAATGATATTATGTCAAACGCAATGACTTACTTTTGCTTTAAATAAGGCATAAAATTATAATTTCATACAATAAAATAGGTCTTACACTTGCACTTTTCTTTAAAAAATATATACTATACATACAATCAAATCCTGTTAAATCCAGCAAACTGGTTTGCCTAGAGCAAAATTTAACTGGACAAATGAGGCTGCGGACTACCAACCCGCAAGCAAAGCTTCCGTTTAAGCAGCTTACGAATAAGCGCGCAAAGTGCCCAAATAATACGGGAAGTTGAGTGGAACCACCCTGTCGAAAGATAGAGTCTCAACAAGGAAACAATAATTTGTTTCTACTGTATTGTTTAGGCATTTTTTATTATTAAATTTTGAATTTTTAATTTTGAATTTCGATTAAATTTCCAATGTATTAATGTATTAATGTATTAATGTTCAAACATTTAATCATTCTAATTTGATTAAAAATTCAAAATTCGAAATTCAAAATTATAATCTATTTATAAAAATTATTATGGAATCAAAAAACGAAAAACTGGAATTACTCCGCCACTCAACCGCCCACATTCTGGCGGCTGCTGTGCTTGAAATGTTCCCTGAGGCAAAGTTTGGAATCGGACCAGCAATTGAAAATGGCTTCTATTATGACTTCGAACTTCCCCGAACTCTCATCCCTGAGGATCTTCCTTTGCTTGAAGAAAAAATGAAAGCAATTATTAAAGCTAATCATGCTTTTGAAAAAGCTGAGGTTTCAGTAGAAGAAGCCATGGAAAAGTTCAAAGAACTTAATCAAACATTGAAACAAGAATTGATTGACGACCTTCACAAACAAGGAAACAAAACTGTGACCATTTATAAATCAGGAAATTTTGTCGATCTTTGCAGCGGCCCTCACATAGAATCAACTGGAAAAATAAATCCAAAAGCATTAGCACTTACGAAAGTTTCTGGAGCTTATTGGAAAGGTGATGCCAGCAAACAGCAACTGCAAAGAATTTATGGGGTTGTTTTTGAAGATAAAGATGGTCTCAAAAACTATTTCAACATGGTTGCCGAAGCTGAAAAACGTGACCACAGAAAATTAGGCAAGGAGTTGGACCTTTTTTGCTTTTCCGATTTAGTTGGACCAGGACTCCCCCTTTTCACTCCAAAAGGAACAATCATCAAAGATGAATTGCAAAAACATATTGAGAAAGTTTGCAGAACTTATGGATTCCAAAAAGTTTCCACTCCGCATCTTGCAAAGATTGATCTTTATGAAAAATCAGGACATGCTCAAAAATTCGGAGAAGAACTTTTTCAAGTTACATCCCATTACAAACAGAATTACGTTATGAAACCTGTGCAGTGTCCTCATCAGACTCAAATTTTCGCTTCCAAAGCTCGCAGCTATCGCGATTTACCTATTCGTTACATGGAATCAGAAAAACAATACAGAGATGAAAAACCAGGTGAAATTGGAGGTTTGCAGCGTGTGATTGCAATTACCGTGGAAGACGGCCATTCTTTCTGCACAGTAGACCAGGTGAAACAAGAAGTGAAAAACATGGTAGAAATTATCAAAAATTTCTATATTTCTCTTGGCATGTGGGAAAATCATAGCGTTTCTCTGTCTGTGCGAGATTATGCTCATCCTGAAAAATATATCGGTGAATCTTCTGACTGGG